>Ga0082212_10006656_pt1 | contig 15470 bp, 13 predicted proteins | sample TergutNt197P3_FD_71548 | JGI IMG/M metagenome (GOLD analysis project Ga0082212, IMG submission 71548) | Neocapritermes taracua P3 segment gut microbial communities from Petit-Saut dam, French Guiana - Nt197 P3 | ecosystem: Host-associated > Arthropoda: Insects > Digestive system > Gut ...
GGAAAGGTCTGGAAAGGTCTGGAAAGGTCTGGAAAGGTCTGGAAAGGTCTGGAAAGGTCTGGAAAGGTCTGGAAAGGTCTGGCAAAAGGGTATTTCATGGAAGGCATACAACAAAATAGCTTGAGTTTCCCTGCTGAAAGCAGGCAGGATCGTTTGCGGGCTATATTTGATTCCATGACGCTGCCTTGTACGCTTTGGGGGAGCGGCCACGTTCGCATTGATTGCAATCAGGGGATCGTCGATCTTTTTGGATTGTCCGGCAAACAGGAGTACCTTGACCGTTTCTTTGAACTTTCCCCTGAGTATCAGCCCGATGGCAGCCTCTCGCGGGAAAAAGTCTATGAAATGCTTAACCAGGCATTTGAAACCGGCAGGCTCCGTTTTGAATGGATGTACCAAAAACTTAACGGGGAACCCATTCCCTGTGAAATCACGTTAGTGCGGTTTGAGTACGAAAATGCCTACTTTTTGACAAGCAGTGTCCGTGATTTACGTGAAGCCAAGGTCGCCGAACTCGAAAAATACAAAGCTGAAGAACGCTTGCGAATCTTGCTCGATTCCGTACCGCTTTCCTGCGTGCTTTTTGACGAGAATGGCAACAGACTTGATTGCAATTTGCTATCTGTTGATCTTTTTGAATTATCCGGCAAACAGGAATACCTTGACCGCTTCTTTGATTTTTCCCCTGAGTATCAGCCCGATGGCCGCCTCTCGCGGGAAAAAGCTCGTGAAATGATCAACCAGGTATTTGAAACCGGCAGGCTCCGCTTTGAATGGATGCACCAAAAACTCAATGGTGAGCCCATTCCTTGCGAAGTTACCCTTGTGTGCGTCAAAGACGGCGATAATCGCATGGCGGCCGGGTACACAAAGGATTTGCGTGAAATCAAGGCAACTAAAATCGGGAAGCGTCAAGCCGAAGAGCGTGAATACTTCATGTTTAACGCCTTGCCGATGTGCTGCAATCTCTGGGACATCAACCACAACAATATTGCCTGTAATCAGGCTGCTGCTGATCTTTTTGAACTATCCAGCAAGCAGGAATACCTTGACCGTTTCTTTGAACTTTCCCCTGAGTGTCAGCCCGATGGCCGCCTCTCGCAGGAAAAAGCCCGTGAAATGATCACGCAGGCATTTGAAACCGGCAAGGTCTGTTTTGAATGGATGCACCAAAAGCTCAACGGCGAACCCGTTCCCAGTGAAATTACGCTTGTGCGCGTCAAGGATGGCGATAGTTACGTGGTTGCCGGATACACGTATGATTTGCGGAAAGTTAAGGCAACTGAAATCGAGAAGCTTAAAGCCGAGGAGCGTGAGCACCTCATGTTTAACGCCTTGCCGCTATGCTGCAATCTCTTGGATATCGACCACAATAATATTGCCTGTAATCAGGCGGCTGTTGATCTTTTTGAACTATCCAGCAAGCAGGAATACCTTGACCGTTTCTCTGACCTTGTGCCGGAGTATCAGCCCGATGGCCGCCTCTCTCGGGAAAAAGCCCGTGAAATGATCACGCAGGCATTTGAAACCGGTTGGGTGCGATTAGAATGGATGCACCAAAAACTGAATGGCGAACCCATTCCCTGTGAAGTCACCCTTGTGCGCGTCAAAGGTGGTGAGAATGGCATGGTTGCCGGATATGCGCGGGATTTGCGGAAAATCAAAACAGTTGAAACCGAGAAGCGTCAAGTTGAGGAGCGTGAAAACCTCATGTTTAATGCCTTGCCGCTATGCTGTAATCTCTGGGACATCAACCACAATAATATTGCCTGTAATCAGGCGGCTGTTGATCTTTTTGAATTATCCAGCAAGCAGGAATACCTTGACCGTTTCTTTGAACTTTCCCCTGAGCATCAGCCCGATGGCCGCCTCTCGCAGGAAAAAGCCGGTGAAATGATCAACCGGGCATTTCAAAACGGCTGGGTACGCTTTGAATGGATGCACCAGAAACTGAATGGTGTCCCTGTTCCTAGTGAAATCACGCTTGTGCGCGTCAAGGATGGCGATAGTCACATGGTTGCCGGATACACGCATGATTTGCGGGAAGTCAAGCGAACCATTTCCATGCTCAACAAAGCCAAGCAATTGGCCTTTACAGATACCATCACCGGCATTGCCAACCGCCACTTTTTCATGAGCAAGATTCGCAAAACGTTAACCACACTGCCGATTGACTGGGGAGTCTCTATCATAATGCTCGACATTGACCACTTCAAGAATGTGAATGACACTCACGGTCATACTGCCGGTGACTATATTCTTAAGTCGGTCGCGCAGGAAATACAAAATACATTACGTAAATCCGATTTTCTGGCGCGTTATGGCGGCGAGGAGTTTATTGTCATGGTCGAAGATGCAGACAAAAACCTCATTGCCGGGCTTGCCGAGCGGCTGCGCGAGAGGATTCAGCATGCTTCTTTTATATACAAAGAAAGATTAATCCCTATTACCGTTAGTGTCGGCGTTGCCATGCGCGAAGGAAACCAAACGCTTGAAGCGCTCATCGAACTGGCGGATGAAGCCTTATACCGAGCCAAGAGAAATGGCCGTAATCAGGTCGAAATCAACTGATATTCCTCACTTTCCCCAGAGAAAAAACGGATGAAACAGGGCGGCAAGCCTTGTTTCAGGCAAACTTTATTTTTCATTTTATATATAAATGTGGTTGCGAAAAAACAACAAATAGCCGTTTTTAGCCAAACCATATTTGACTATTTCCTAAAAAGAGATATAATGAACTCGTGAAGTAAATTTCAGGGGTACTTCACAGGACACAGTTACTTTCATGTTTGTGTTCTCTGCTTACGTCTTTGGCCCGTACTTCGGTACGGGCCTTTTTTTATCTTATCCTGCCTGCCGGGGGTAAGGTGTGACCTTTTCCATCTGTTTCCTGGATACGCGAAAAAAAGCAGATGACCGTGTAGCGATCATTCATAAATGGTCTAATTTTTCAGGGTTAAATGCAAAAAAGGCTTAAAATAGAGAGGGTTATGCTGGAATTAACCTGATGGAAATGAGATAGCTGTTTTGGGGTTGGGCGGCAGCAGAAAAAAGCAGCCCAACCCCAAAACAGCGTTTTACAGGCATACCGGCTCAGTTATCCCATTGCACGTCAATCGCCTCGCTCCACGGTGTGCGCGTCACCGCAAATATCCACGGCAATTCTCTTAGCAGCTTGTCCAAAGGTTGGGGTTGCACGCGCAGAATAGACGGCATCCCGACGTCCAGCAGTCCGCGACGTCTCAAAAAAAGGCGGCGCAAATCATCCGATGAATAGTCGCCCAATGCCACCCAATGCGCGCGCATGGCTTCCACCACCTGGTTTGCCTGTGCTTTTTCTACTGCACTTAGCGCAGGAAAAGGAGGAACAGGCTGGCCGATTGGCCAGCCGCAAAGCAGGGCATTCAAGCTCCAATCGCCTTTTGCATCATGCTCCTGATCCGCCATAAACTGGAGCAGGCGCATCGCTTTCGCATGCGTTTCTTCATTGGCAAAACGCATCCCGTCCAAAAAGCCGAGGTTCCGGAAGCAATGCGGCAAAAAAGGCGCCAGCAAAACCAATCCGGCATTTTCAATCTCAATCGGATTTACGTTACTCATATGTCACTCGAAAAAAGTAGGAAATATAATCCTGTCATTCCGTTATTGTAACCCCAGGCGGATCAGCCTCATCATGGAAAAAAAACCTGTCTTTATGGAAAGAAATTGCATGTCGGAAAGAGAAAAAGTGACAGTCTTGGAGACATATGCCGCAATAAAAAAGCCCATGATGCAGATGTTTTTGTGTTTATACGGCAGCTAATGCTACAATTTCTTTTTTCGTGCCCGGGTGGTGAAATTGGTAGACACAAGAGACTTAAAATCTCTCGCCAGTAATGGCGTACCGGTTCGATTCCGGTCCCGGGCACCATTCAATATCTAAATTTAGAAGTTTTTTCTAATTCTCATTTCAGTTTCCTGAATCCGGCACGGTCTTAAGCCAAACCGGATGGGAAAACATGACAATAAACGAAATATCCGAAGTCGATTGAATGCAAGTCCGGATTGGACTTGAGAAATCCATGACCACCTATGGATGTTTGCCGTTTTTCGTTTTTAACTTCCAATTCATCATAAACTCCCGGACTGGTTATCCAAAGGCGCGGAGTCATCGGGCTAAAAAGCCGTTTTTTTTTGCTTGCACTGGCTTAGTGTAAATATAATAATGTAACAATAAGCTTTCAGTTTAAGGGTCGCGCGATGCCTTGATGACCCGACTGGCTGTATGCAATCCTATTTTAGATTCATGAAAAAAGTGTAATGATGTTCAAAAGTACTCAGCTTAGTTTTGACCAGCAGGAAATGATCCGCTTGATGGGCCCGCTTTTTGAAGAAGCGCAAATGGTATTTGGGTTTAAGGACCGGCAGCACCGCTATTTGTATGTCAATGATGAATTGGCGCAAGTTCTCGGTTGCCCGGTCGAAGAAATTATCGGCCGCCGGGCGGATGATTTTGTCATGCATGCCAATTCCCAAATGATGTACAGCCATCAGAATGAGGTTATGTCCAGCGGCAAGGCAGTCCGGTATGTCGACCAGATTGGTGTGAAAAATCGCGCCTATACCTTTGTTTCGGTTTATTTTCCGCAGAAAGACAATTTGGGCGTAATAACGGGTATTGGTTTTATCGGTATTCTTATCCAGGATCGCGACTGGCTCGATGCCGGTTTGAAAAGTGCGCTTGAAAAAACGCAGGAAACCCTTCTTGACTTGCAAAAGCAGGTGGAGGATATGCGTTTGCAGGCGACAACCGATCCGCTTACCGGCATATGGAACCGTGTCCAGGCAGAGATCTTCGGTCAGCAGGAGATGGTTAGGCGAATGCGTAACGGTAATCCTGTTGCCATCGTTTTTGCCGACCTGGATCATTTTAAAAATGTCAATGATTCCTGGGGGCATGCCGTAGGGGATGCCGTCCTTGTCGAATTTTGCCGCGTTGTGAAAAGTTGCTTGCGTGCATGTGATGTGCTGGCGCGATGGGGGGGAGAGGAGTTTGTTATTATTCTGCCGGACACGTCGCTGGAAGAAGCGCAAGTCGCTGCAGAACGCATTCGCGTTACGATAGAGAAGCACCATTTTGACCACATTAAAATTCAGACGGCGAGTTTTGGCGTTGCGGCTTATTTGTCCGGTGAAACCTGGCATGAGTGGGTTGAACGGGCAGATGCGGCGCTGTACCGCGCCAAAAACAAAGGACGTAACCGTGTTGAACTGGATACAACCAATGCCAGGGATGACATGCCGCAGGAGTCGGCTTATCCATCCCGCTTTTTGCGGCTGGCATGGCGCCAGGATTATGAGTGCGGCCATCCGGTGATTGACCATCAGCACAAGCAGCTTTTTGCCGCTACCAATAATCTTCTCTCGGCGTTTTTGGCCGGCAAATCCGAGAAGAGTATCAAGATTCTCATTGATGGCTTGATCGTAGACATGATGAATCATTTCCGCGACGAAGAAGAGATTTTTCGTGCAGTCGGTTATCCCCAATCTGACGCGCATGCCAATCGTCATGAGGACGTCGTTGACAAAGTACGGAAAATGTCGGATTGTTATTACAATGGTGAGCTGGAATTGGGTGAGCTATTCAGTTTCTTGGCTTATGAAGTGATCATCATGAATATGCTTGCCGATGATAAAGGATTTTTTTCCTACTTTAACGGCAACGCAGATGCTGCCGCTTTGGAGCCATCTGTAACGCCTGCGAAGCCCAAAAAAGCCCCTGCGGGAAAAAACGGTTTAGTCCAGGATAAAAAACCGGCCAATACCGAAGCAGCATCCCAAGCCCGCAAACCGCGCAAAGCCGTTGCGTCTGCCAAAGCAGCAAAAAAGCCGGTAAAACGGGTCAAAAAAGAGATGGTTGCCTGAAAAAAAGGGTCTGATACGTTCTAAAGCCGTTAAAAATTGTCCGGAGTCAATGGCTAAAATCCCTGACAGGGATTAGTCTATTTATATCGGTACTGAGATGCAGCCGCACAGGCAGCATCTTAGTAAAATGATGCCGGATAGCTTGGTGGCTCAATGCCAGGGCTTGCGGCTTTTTCGGAAAAACCAACTCATGGAGCTATTATGCGAACAATGAAAGCCGCCGTCTTTATTGAGCCAGGAAAAATCAGGATTGAGGAAAAGCCCCTGCCAAAAGTCGGTCCGACCGATGCGCTGATTCGCATTACGACCACCACCATCTGTGGAACAGACATTCATATCCTCAAAGGTGAATTTCCCGTCAAGCCCGGCCTGACGATTGGCCATGAGCCGATTGGCGTGATCGAAGAACTTGGTTCTGCTGTGGAAAGCGTTTACCAAAAAGGGCAGCGGGTTGTCGTCGGCGCTATCACCCCATGCGGACAATGCTTTTCCTGCCTGGATGATCACAAATCCCAGTGTCACGGAAAACTCATGGGCGGCTGGCGTTTTGGCAACACGATTGACGGCAGCCAGGCTGAATACCTGCTGGTGCCGTATGCCACGGCGAACCTGCAACACATTCCCGATGACGTTACCGATGAGCAGGTGCTCATGTGCCCGGACATCATGTCCACCGGTTTTGCCGGTGCGGAAAATGCCAAAGTCAAGATTGGCGATAGCGTTGTCGTCTTTGCGCAGGGGCCGATTGGCCTGTGCGCTACTGCCGGCGCCAAACTCAAGGGTGCCACAATGATCATTGCGGTTGACGGCATCCCGGAGCGCCTTGCCATTGCGAAGAAAATGGGAGCAGATATTACCATTAACTTTAATGAAGTGGACCCGGTTGAAGAAATCATGAAAATCACCAAAGGGCAGGGCGTGGATGTCGCTATAGAAGCGCTTGGCAAGCAAAGCACCTTTGAGAGTTGCCTGCGCGTGTTAAAGCCGGGCGGCACCCTTTCCAGCCTGGGCGTGTATGACGGCAAGCTTACGCTGCCGCCGGATGCCTTTGCCGCAGGCCTGGGGGATCATAAAATTATCACCTCGCTTTGTCCGGGCGGCAAGGAACGCATGAGAAGGCTGCTTAATGTCGTTCGTAGCGGCCGTATTGACCTTCAGCATCTGGTGACGCATACTTATAAACTCGATCAGATCGAAGAGGCGTATGATCTTTTCATGAGCCAGCGTGACGGTGTCTTGAAAATTGCGATTAAGCCCTGATATAGTTAAGCATAATACCCCATCAGCATCAGGCTGGAAAACGCAGTCCGGTTTGAAAAACATCAAACCGGATTGTTTATGTCTGGTGCAAGCTGAGCCTTACCGCCAAAGCTAGTCCTGTCCGGATGTATACCGGCTGGGGAAAAGCCTTCACGATCGTCCGGCTTGAAGCTGGATGGCAAAAACAGACAAAAAAGGAAATGATATGCTCGACAGGCCACCTATTACCGTAACAACAGTTGATTATGATTATCTGGAACAGCTTATGGATTTGCCGAAATACCGGAATATGCCGGCAAAACAGGAACTGTTTGATGAATTAAAACGCGCCAGCATCGTCGAACCATCCCAAATTGGCGCCGACATCGTCACATTGCATGCAACCATCCGTTTTGTCGATGACAAAGCGCAGGAACACTATGAGATGACGCTCGTGCCGCCGGAAGAAGCCGACAGCAGCCAAAACCGCATTTCCATCCTGGCGCCGGTCGGCATCGCGCTTTTGGGTCTTTCTGTGGGGCAAACCATCCAGTGGCAGGTACCGGGCAGACAGGATGTCCTCTTACGCGTCCTTGAAGTCGTCAGACCATCCGGGGTTTCTTCCGTTGCAGGCAAAAAATCAGCATCATAATAAAAAGGCAGCACAACCATCGCAAAAGGGGGGAAGCCATGTCAGAACAAAAGTCAGAACAAAAAGCCAAAATTGCGCTTGTTACGGGCGGCAACCGGGGCATTGGCCTTGAAATCTGCCGTCAGCTCGCTGAGGAGGGTTGCATGGTCATTCTCGGCTCCCGCGTTCCTGTTCGCGGGATTGAAGCGGTCGCTTCCCTGAAAAATGCCGGTTATGAAAACGTGCGCTACCTGCACCTCGACATTAACGATCCCGAAACACATATCGCAGCATACGATACCATCGAAAAGGACTATGGCAGGCTGGATATCCTTATCAATAATGCCGCTGTTTCCATTGATGGCACGCACAAGGTTAATACGGTGCCTCTCAGTATTATCCGCGATACCTTTGAAGCTAATTTCTTCAACCTTATTTCGCTTACCCAGCTTCTTTTGCCGCTTGTCCAAAAAAGCCCGGCAGGACGCATCGTCAACCATTCCAGCATACTGGGATCGCTCACCTATCACAGCATGCCGGATTCGCCCATCAAACAGGCCAAAGCCTTTGCCTATAATGCCAGCAAAACCGCATTAAACGCCTTTACCGTGCATTTGGCTCAGTTGTTGCAAGGCACTTCTGTCAAAGTGAATTCAGCCCATCCCGGCAATGTCCGTTCCGATATGAATCCGGGAGGCGAGCTGAGTGCGGAGGAGGGCGCTAAAACGGCAGTTGAGCTTGCGCTATTGGCCGATGATGATCCGACCGGCGGTTTCTTTTACCGCGAGCATATCCTGCCCTGGTAAAAGGGTTTCGTCTTACCCGGGTTTTCCCGTTGCCAAGCCATCTCCCAGCCGCCGGATCTGGCGGCCTTCGGCATCAAAATTCCGCTCATCCAGCCAGGAAAGAAAAGCGGCCCTGATCCTCGGCCAGGTTTTGCTCGTGATGGAGAACCAGGCCGTATCACGGTTGCGCCCCTTTGTTACGACGGCATGGCGGAATGTGCCCTCATATTCAAAACCAAAGCGTATTGCGGCTGCCCGGGAAGGCGCGTTCAAGCTATCGCACTTCCACTCACAGCGCCGGAAACCCAGTTTATCAAAAGCTTCTTGCAGCAAGAGGAAAATGGCCTCTGTCGAAATGCTTGTCCGCTGCATCAAAGGCGACCAGTTCACGTGCCCGATTTCCAGTACGCCGGAATCCGCATCAATCCGCATCAGTGCCACCGAGCCAAGGGGTTTGCCTGTTTGGGCATCCGTCGCGGCAAAATGGACAGAACCCGCGTACCCTTGAATCTTTTTCAGGTGATCCAGCATGGCGCTCGGTGTTCCGGGTTTGTCATAGGGCAGGTAAGTCCAGTCACGGTCATCCGCTACGAGCCGGTGCGCTTCAAAAAGCGCCTGGTAATGCTTTGCCGCATCCAGCGGTTCCAGCCGGCAAAAGCGACCGGCAAGGGAATGAGGTGTTGGCATGGCTGCCGGTTTCCAGTCAGTCAGGCTGTCGCCTACCGGCTGGCCGTATGTATTAATAGGCATAAAAGCATCGCTTCGGTTTATTTGTGGTATTGGACCCGAAATTGTATTGTAGTCATCCACAGGGATTTTACTATCCGCGCCGCATTCCAATTTTTCGGGAACTGAGAAAATCCTCGATGGTCTATTGTATTTCCAAATCCGGCATCAAAATCGGAGGTGTTATGCGCAAGATAAAACCACTGGCGGAATACAATCTTTGGGATCACTATCTTGGTGTAATCCGGTCAGCAGGCGATTTTAGCGGGCGTTCCACCCGAAGCGCATTTTGGGGATATTACCTTTTTTATTATCTCTTCTTTATCGTGTGGGGAGTGTTTTGCAAGATGTTTGGCGGCATCTATACAGGCGCGCTGCTTGCCGTTTACCAGCTTTTCTTCCTGCTTCCCACGGTTGCCCTTATGTTCAGGCGGCTTCACGATACCGGCCGCAGCGGGTGGTATACCTTGCCGATATGGGTATTATTGGTGCTGGTGCTTGTGGTTGAAGCTGGTTTATATTCACCGTATAAGTCCGGCATTACCGTTATCTACATCCTGGGTTTTTTAGCGGGTATAGCCAGTCTCTGCCTCTTTGTCATCATGGGGTTTTTCAAGAGCGGCCCCGGCCGAAATGAATACGGTCCCAATCCCTACGGTGTTCCCAGGCCGCCCAGGCTGGATGAAATCAGCACGGTTGAAATATAAATCCGGATTCAGACGGCATTACCAGGGAAGGCTTCAAGTTGATTGATTATCTCCAACCGGCCGGGATTCGGTATAATCCTTGTTTAACCATCATCCCGTCATGTAATGCAATCCTATGCCGGCCATACCTGAATTACTCCTGCCCGCAGGCTCTGTCGCCAAGATGCACAAGGCCTATGATTTTGGCGCTGATGCCGTTTATGCCGGCCAGCCGCGCTACAGCCTGCGCGCGCGCAATAACGATTTTACCTCGCTTTTAATGCTCGAAGAAGGCATTACCCAGGCCCAGGCTCGCGGCAAACGCTTTTATGTCGCCAGCAATATCTATGCGCACAATGCCAAGCTCAAAACCTACATGGCCGATATGGAACCGGTTATCGCCATGCAGCCCGATGCCCTCATCATGGCCGATCCCGGCCTGATTATGATGGTTCGGGACAAATGGCCGGACATGCCTATCCATCTCTCGGTTCAAGCCAACGCCATTAACTGGGCGGATGTCCGTTTTTGGCAGCGCATCGGCCTTTCACGCATCATCCTTTCACGCGAACTCTCGCTTGAAGAAATCGCGGAAATCCGCCAGCAATGTCCGGATATGGAACTCGAAGTTTTTGTCCACGGCGCGTTATGCGTCGCCTATTCGGGGCGATGCCTGCTTTCCGGCTATTTCAACCGCCGCGATTCCAACCAGGGCACCTGTACCAACTCGTGCCGCTGGAACTACGCCATCCATTCCGCCGAAGAAAACGAAACCGGCGATATTCTCCCCGTTTCAATGTCCCCGGTCATGGAAGAAGCCCATCCTGCCTTTTCCGCGCTCGGCCAGGCGCCGCGCCATCCGCTTGCAGATAAGGCTTACCTCATCGAAGAAGGCAAACGGGCAGGGCAACTTATGCCGATCATGGAAGACGAGCACGGTACTTATATCCTTAATTCCAAAGACCTCCGTGCTGTCGAGCATATCGCGGAACTCGTCAAAATCGGCGTAGACTCGCTTAAAATCGAAGGCCGCACCAAATCCATCTATTACGTCGCCCGAACCGCGCAAGTCTACCGTAAGGCCATTGACGACGCCGTTACCGGCAAGCCCTTTGACGAGACCCTTTTAGGCGCATTGCAGGGTCTTGCCAACCGGGGCTATACCGATGGCTTTTACAAACGCCACCATACGCACGAATACCAAAACTACCTCACCGGCGCATCTGAGCTGCACAACAGCCATTACGTCGGCGATGTCGAGCACATTGAAAACGGTTGGGCAACCGTCATTGTCAAAAACCGTTTCTCCATTGGAGACCGCCTTGAAATTCTCCATCCCGGCGGCAATGATGTCGTCACTCTCCAGGCCATGACCAATACCGACGGCGAACCGCTTACGGTTGCGCCCGGCAGCGGACACGTCGTCCGGATTCCCCTTGACGCAAAATGGGATAAAGCGCTCCTGGCGCGCCTGCTATAACTAGGAAAATATACATCATGCGACAAATCATACTGGATACCGAGACAACGGGCCTTTCAGCCAGCGAAGGAGACCGCATCATCGAAATCGGCTGCATCGAACTTAAAAGCCGCCGGATGACAAAAAGTAATTTCCACACGTATATCAATCCCGAGCGCGACTCCCATCCTGATGCGCTTGCCGTGCACGGCCTTACTACCGCATTTTTGAGCGACAAACCCAAATTTGCCGACATCGCCGCCTCATTTTGCAATTACATCCGCGATGCCGAACTCATCATTCATAATGCGTCGTTTGACTTGGGATTTCTCAATGCCGAACTCAAGCGGCTCAATCTTCCACGTATCGAAGAACTGGCCAAAAGTGTCACGGATACCCTTGCCATGGCGCGTGAAACCTTTCCCGGCAAGCGCAATTCGCTTGATGCGCTTTGCGAACGCTACGAAATTGACAATACCCACCGCGATCTCCACGGCGCGCTTATTGACGCGGCATTGCTTGCCGATGTTTATCTCATCATGACGCGCGGGCAAGATTCTTTGGGCATTGAACTCGCGTCCGAGCGCGATGAAATCGACAGAAACGATCCCGCCAACGCCATCCCCATGCAAATCATGGTGCGAAAAGCCACGTCGCAAGAAATAGCGGAGCATGAAGCTTATCTTGATGACGTCGGCAAAAAAAGCAAAGAAACCGTTGTTTGGCGGCGGCAAAACCTGTCCTGAAACGAGGTTGGCCCTATGGTATGGGGCCGAAAGCCTCAAAAAACGGAAAAATCCTTTACGGACAGGGAAGGACAGCGGCAAAAAGTGCAATCAGAATGTAGCCAAACCGTTTAGCAGGCATCAGCCGTACGCCATTTAAAACAGCAGCCGCAGCAACTTTTTCACAAAACCAGGCTGCATCTTTTTCATCATCCAGGTTTCCCCGATGCGCTTGCTTAAAAACCCCATTGTCGGAAACGAATGCATCGTCATCATCAAATCGTACAAGCCGATGTCATGCTGGATTGCCAGCGCCCATTCGTTGATCATCTCACCCGAATTCGCCCCTACAATGCTCACGCCGTAAATCTTGCCTGCCGAAGAACAATAAACCCGCACATGGCCTTCCGTCTTATTCTCCGCAATAGCGGCGCTATAGTCGCTATACTTCGTCTCCACCATCTCATAATCCGTTCCTTCAGCGTTGAGCTCGGCAGTTGTTTTGCCTACGTGCGATACCTGTGGGTCGGTAAAAACCGTCCAGGGAACCGGATATTTCAAATACTTCTTTTTCAAGGGCGGCAAAATCATCGTATTCATCAGCGCCAGCATACCCTGATGCATAGCCGCATGGGACAACAGGTATGAACCGTTGCAATCACCAATGGCATGGACGTGTTTATTCGTCGTACGCAGATAATCATCAACCAGAATCCCTTTCCTGCCGTATTCCACGTTGGCTTTTTCCAGATGCAATGACGAAAAATCATAGCTGCGACCGGCAGCCACCATCAATTTCTCCGACTCGATTTCCAGCCCATCGCGGGACTGGACGATAATCCGGCCATTCTCGCGCCGGCTGATGCGGGTAATGATGCAGGAATTATGTACCGCGATCCCAAGCTTTTCGCAGCCCTGCTGCAATAGTTCGCCGGCTTCTTTTTCCCCGTTGGGCAAAAGATAAGGCCGGTCATGCACGATCGCGCACTTACAACCCATCCTGGCAAACGCCTGCGCCATTTCACAGCCGATAGCGCCGCCGCCGATAAAAGTCAGGCTCTCTGGAATGGTTTCCAGTTGAAAAAGATTCTCGTTCGTCAGAAAATCCACTTCATCAAGCCCTGCAATAGGCGGAATAAAAGGGCGCGTTCCTGTCGCAATAAAAATATGCTTGCCGGTATAACACGCCTCTCCCACGCTGATCACATCCTCGCTCACAAAAGAAGCCGGGCCCTGGCCGAGAATAATATCGGCCTTCTCCATTAATGACAGCACCTTGTTTTCACGAATATGGTCAATATCCGCGTTAATGCGGGAAAAAGGCTCTGTTAGCATCGGATTTTTCTCGGAAATAGCCAAAAGCGCCTTAGAAGGAATATCGCCCGCATTATTGCACTCGCCGCCCACTTTCCGGCTCTCAACAGCCAGCACTTTTAACCCCATCCCGGCAGCCAGATCGGTCACAGCCATGCCGGCCGGTCCTAATCCAATAACAAGCACATCATATTTTTTCATGGCGAATTTCCTTGAAAAGTCATAATGTTATAATATATTTGTAATGTAAAACATCAGTTTTGGAATCGTTTCCAAACGCATGCACGATGTTGCGCAAGTCATCCATCATTTCACTTGTACCAGTATGCATTATAAGTAAATCCAAAGCGAAGAAAAAACATCGGTATTTGAGGCAGATCACCGGAAAACGGAGATTAGAAAAGGAATCGCTCAACTTGCGGTATCCAGGCCGTTTTGCAGCAACGTCCTGAAATTGCAATCCTTTTGCCACTGGCGGCGTTCGTCACTGCTCTCAGCCTGTTGCTGTAGCGCGTCGAGGCTTTCCGCCATCATGCTCTGGAGGATGCGTTCTACCAGCCGGGCATCGGGGTGGATGCAGCTGTAAAAGACGACCGTATTGCCATGCTGGATCAAAATGGTTGGAAACTGATCCACATCCAAATCACCCATCATATCGCCATGCTCCTCAATATCAACCCAAAAAAAGTGCACGTTTGGGTAGGATTGCGCCAGCTTTTCCAGTTCGGGCCGGTATCCCCGGCACGAATTGCACCACCCGGCGCAAAAGCAGGCCACAAGCCATGTCTCCGCATCGAGCAAACCGAGCCATTTAGCATAATCCGACGATTTCAGCGTCACCAAAGCCATATCAAGAGCAAATCAGGAAAGGGAAAATCATTATACTTGTATTCGTATGGAATAGCGCCTATCTGCCGATAGCACAAACGCTTCTATCTATTATGGGATGCGGGCATTCAATTGATCAGGCCGGCTTGCGCTGGAAGGGCACATGGTTGCGGTGAAAATAAATCCTGCGCGAAACGGGCAATTTCACCGATCGCGCGGCCTTTCTTTTAAATCACAACTTCATTTCAGATTTTGCAGCCGTTGCTTTGCCTCCTCATTGCCTTGCGCGGCCGATTTCTGGTACCACTCACGGGCTTTGGCAATATCTTTATCGAGATACAGGCCGCGCTCATATTCAAAGCCCAAAGCACCTTGGGCATTGGCGTAACCGGCATCAGCTGCTTTCCGGATCAGGCTGATTCCCTTTTTAGGCTGTTTCTCGATATGGCTGCTATAGATATATTTATAACCAAGCTCGTAAAGTGCTTCGTTGTATTGTGGGTGATTGGAACCGCTACTGATTGTTTTCTTATACCATTTCTCAGCTTCGGCTTCATTTTTCCTCGTTCCAAGACCATAATCATACATATAGCCAACATTGAAAAATGCTTCCTTGGTTCCTTGTTTTGCAGATTTCAGATACCATTTGAAGCTCTCATCCATATTTTTTTCTACACCGATTCCTTTGAGGTAACACCACCCCATCTTAAATTCCGCGTTGGGATTACCTTGTTTTGCTGCTAACTGATACCATTTGAATGCTTCTTTGAAATCTTTCTTGACGCCAATACCATCTTCATAAAATGTACCCGTGTTGTATTGGGATTCCGGTTGTCCCTGTTCTGCTGCTTTTTTGAACCACTTTGAAGCTTCAATTAAATCTTTCTTCGTTCCTAGTCCTTCCAGATACATGCCTCCTAGTATTTCCTGGGATTCTGCATCGCCAGTTTCTGCCGCTTTTTTCATGAGTGGATATGCCTTTTCAAGCTGGCCATTTTTGAAGTGTTGGATTGCTTCTTCTTTGACGCCAGCGATGGCTATTCCCTGAATCAACAACAAAGCCATTGCCAGCAGCAGGGAAATCAGGGTGGTTTTTTGTTTCATGGCGGGTCTCGTAAATGTTTTTAGACCGTATTATATTTGGCTGGTCTGGCGATGAGCCGCAGCGGCCTG
>Ga0082212_10006657_pt1 | contig 15469 bp, 14 predicted proteins | sample TergutNt197P3_FD_71548 | JGI IMG/M metagenome (GOLD analysis project Ga0082212, IMG submission 71548) | Neocapritermes taracua P3 segment gut microbial communities from Petit-Saut dam, French Guiana - Nt197 P3 | ecosystem: Host-associated > Arthropoda: Insects > Digestive system > Gut ...
TAAGCGCTTCGGGTTGTTCCGAAATGACTACCTGTTGATTTTCAGGCATCTGCGCTGTACGATTGCAGCAACCCATCAACAGGATTGCTGAAAATATCATAACAATATAATTATAAAAGCATTTCATATTGATAATTCATTAAATTAAAGTTATTTACAATGATAAATAGATGACAGTAAATATGTACAAATATACAAAATCTACTGATAGCAAAAGGAAAATAATAATCAGGCGGTTAATTTTGTAAGAATTTGGTTTTTGTTTATTTTTGCAGGATAATTTTTGAAGAGAATCATATGTACGATTTTATTGAAGGACAATTGGAGGACTTGACTCCCATTTCCGTTACCATACAAACCGGTGGTTTTGGTTATCTGATTCATATTTCGCTCAATACTTACACTGTATTGCAGGCTGTTCAGAAAAAGGATCAACCGTGTAAGTTGTATCTGCATCATCTTGTACGCGAGGACGTACAACTGTTTTATGGTTTTGCGGATAAGCAGGAACGTTCGCTGTTCCGTTTGCTGATTTCCGTATCGGGTGTGGGCGCAGGTACTGCCCGTATGATTCTTTCGTCTTTAACAGGCCAGGAGTTGCAGAAAGCCATCGTGGAAGGTAATGTCAATGTTCTGAAAAATGTAAAAGGAATCGGATTGAAAACTGCTCAACGCATTATAGTTGACCTGAAAGATAAAATCGGGCAGGCTGCGACAGGTGATGATAAGTTTTTAATGTCGAATAACAGTATGAAAGATGAAGCATTGTCTGCTTTGGTAAACTTAGGTTTTACGAAAGCATCGGTTGATAAAACACTGGAAAAAATTGTAGCAGCCAGGCCATCGGCAACTGTTGAGGAGATCATTAAAGAAGCTCTGAAAACGGGTATTTGACAGGTTTGAGTTTGGTTAAACCTGTCGGGCTAAGGGGTTGTCAAGTAATAAAATATTCTCATTTTCTCTGTGGTTTTCTGCGAAAACTCTGTGGTTCTCTGTGTAATTATTATTGTTACACAGAGAACCACGGAGAAGACACAGAGTCACGCAGAGATTTTTTGCAATATTATTAATTGATATCTCCTAAGGTTGAAGAATTTTTTGCAAACGAAAAAAAGGCCTGATAACATTTTACTGTCATCAAACCTCAGTCCATAAACCAAACCTCATTAACATTTGATATTGATAAGACGTAAAAAACGAAAAACGTTGCGTGAAAAAATGATTTTTTTTTTAACATTTGTGAATGAGAAATCTTTTACAAAAAATATTCTGCCAGGATTGCCGCTTTCTGTTTCCCCACCACTTTTTCTAATTCTTCTGCTGACTTCGTTTTCAGCCGTTCGACCGACTTAAATTCCTGCAATAGTTTTTCCATAGTTTTCTGCCCGATACCTTTGATGTGATGCAGTTCGGTATTGATCATCGCCTGCGATCGTTTGTTGCGGTGGAATGTGACGCCGAAACGGTGAGCCTCATCGCGTATTTGCTGTATCAGTTTGAGACTTTCCGAACGTTTGTTCAGGAAGAGGGGCGTTGGATCGCCCGGAAAATAGATTTCTTCAAGCCGTTTGGCGATACCTATGACGGTGATCTTCCCGTTCAGGCCGAGTTGTTCGAGACTGTGTACTGCCGCACTCAGTTGCCCTTTTCCGCCGTCGATGATGATCAGTTGCGGCAGCGGTTCATTTTCGCCAAGCAAGCGGTGATAGCGGCGAAACACCACTTCTTCCATCGACGCATAATCGTTCGCGCCTATCACTGTTTTGATATGATAATGCCGGTAATCCTTTTTGCTGGGGCAGGCATTCCTGAACACTGCGCAGGCCGCTACCGGATTTGCCCCCTGTATGTTGGAATTATCAAAACATTCGATATGCACGGGCAGTTCACTCATGTACAAATCCTGTTTCAATGTTTCCATGATACGGTTCGCATATCGTTCGGGGTCGGTTTTTTCGATTTGCTTTTTTTTCTCCAGCCGGAAAAAAGCAGCATTGCGTTGCGACAGTTCCAGTAACGTTTTCTTGTCGCCTTTCACAGGTATCGTATAGGTTAATCCAGATAGCAGGACGTCGGGTTCGAAAGGTACAATGATTTCACGCGACCGGCTCATGAAGCGTTCGCGCAGGTTGATAATGGCGTAACCCAGCAGTTCGGCAGGCTGTTCGTCTAATTTTTTGTTCAGTTCCACGCTGTAGGCCTGTATGATGGCGCCGTCGATAATGCGTAAATAATTGACATAAGCGCTGTGAATATCCTCCTCATACGAAAACACATCCAAATTGTTGATGGAAGGATTGACAATAGCCGTTTTACTGCGGAACTTTTCGAGCAATACTATTTTGTTCTTCATCAATCCGGCTTCTTCAAACCGGTAAGCCCTGGCATGTTTGTTCATCAACATTCGCAGGTATCGGATCACTGTGGAAATTTTTCCTTTAAGGATATGACGGATTTGTGTGATTGATTCGTTGTAATCCTCTTCTGTTTGAAGTCCTTCGCATGGGCCTTTGCAGTTACCGATATGATATTCAAGGCAAAGTCTGAATTTTTTTCCTGTGATGTTTTCTTTTGTGAGTACCAGTGCACAGGTACGCAACGGATAAAGTTGTTTCACCATGTCGAGTTGTGTACGCATTAATTTCGCTGATGTATATGGCCCAAAATATTGTGAACCGTCGTTCACAGGATTACGCATCAAATATATGCGCGAAAATGGTTCATTACGGATCACTATCCACGGGTACGACTTGTCGTCTTTGAGTTGTAAATTGTAACGCGGCTGATATTTTTTGATCAGGTTGTTTTCGAGCAACAGTGCGTCGTTTTCAGTATCTACTACGATGACCCTGATATCATCTATTTTGCTCACCATCATATCTGTTATAAAATTATCATGTATTTTGTTAAAATATGATGAAACCCGCTTTTTCAAATTCTTGGCTTTACCCACATAAATGATCTTTTCCTCGTTGTTAAGGAATTGGTATACACCCGGACTGTCGGGCAGGTTGCTGATGATATGTTTGACGGTTTTGTTCATTAATGCAAAGTAAATCAAAAAAGACGGAAAGGAACTAAAAAACAAATATTTTTTCATGTATATTTGCACCAAAATAATATTATCAAAATGAAATCATTATTTACCGTTTCAATCATCGTATGTTTTGTGGCTTGCTCAACGATAGAGCCACCAAAACCGCAAAAATTTGAATATCCTGCGCAGATACCGCAGTCGCTGAACATTTCTGCCGACCGGTTGGTATATATCGACCAGTTGCTTCAGGAATACGTGGATAAGAAAATTATTCCTCATGCGCTCACCTTTGTTGCCAAAAACGGCGTCGTACTCCACAACAAAGCGTTTGGGTGGAGCGACATAGAAAGCGACAGGGCATTGAAAAAGGACGATCTGTTTCGTAATTACTCGCAAACCAAAGCCATTACTACCGTAGCGTTGATGACTTTGTTTGAACAGGGAAAATTTCAAATAGACGATCCTGTTTCAAAATACATCCCCGAATGTACTCATCAGGTATTGGAGCAGCTGAAGCCCGACGGCACATATACTACCCGACCGGTTGCTTCGCCGCTCACCATACGCCACTTGTTGAGCCACACATCGGGTATCATGGGCAATCGCGATTTACAGACGCTTCGACGTGAGCTGATGAATAAGCGCGGCAATAAGCCGTATGAAACCCTTGCGGAAGAGGTAAAAGATCTGGTACAGTTTCCCCTGGCGTTCGACCCCGGAACTGAATGGAATTATCATCCCTCATCGGATGTTTGGGGTTTTTTGGTGGAATATTTTTCCGGAAAGCCATTGCGTGATTATGTAAAAGAAACGATCCTGACGCCACTGGGTATGATTGATTCCGATTGGTATTATCCCGAAAGTTACCGCGAACGGATGGTTACCGCCTACAATGAAAGAGATGGAAAACTGGTTGCCCAAACCGACGTGTGGAGCAACTTACGAACCCCATTTCAGACGGATACCCGCTATTGTCTGGCCGGCACAGGCTTAAACGGTACAATTGAAGACTATGCCCGTTTTTGCCAAATGATCCTTAATGGCGGCGTCTTCAACGGGAAACGAATACTGGGACGTCGAACCATCGAAATGATGGGCGTAGACCAGCTTCCTCATCCCAACAGCGGCGGTCCTGATTTTCATTTTGGATTGGGTTTCGAGATTTATCCCGAAAAAGAAACCGAACGCAGAGGCATATCCAATTTCACCCAGATGGTTTCGCCCGGTTCGCTGCAATGGGGTGGCATGTACAACACCGATTACCTGATCGACCACCGGGAAGGACTAATCATCCTGTTGTACACCAACCGTGTGCCCGACACAAAAATTTGGGAAAAGTTTCTGAACACAGTGTATCAGATGTTGCAGTAGTTTCGGGTTTCAGGTTTCAGGAGTAAATTTTTTAATTTTCAATTCAAATAATGATTGAGTCGAAAGCTTCACCGCTACATGTTAATTCCCACATACACAGTCCATATTCGTTCAGTGCATTTTCAGGATTGGAACAGGCTTTTGAAATGGCTGTGAAAGAAAATATCAAGGTTCTGGGAATCAATGATTTTTATGTAACCGACGGATACGATGAATTTGCTGCATTAGCCCGTCAATACAGAATTTTCCCGCTGTTTAACATCGAGTTTATTGCCTTATCAAAGGAATGGCAGGATCAAGGTATCCGGGTAAACGACCCCGGCAATCCGGGACGGATATACATCTGCGGCAAAGGATTGAATTATCCAGCGACTTTGAAAGGCAGGTGCGCAAAAATGCTCGAAAATGTCAAAGCCGAAAGTCAGCGTCAGATCGAGGAAATGCTCGAAAAACTGAACTTCTGGCTGATTGAAACCGGCATGAATTTTATCTTAACATATGATGAGGTGCGTCGGCGTTTTGCACGTCAGCTGGTACGCGAACGTCATATTGCACAGGCTTTGCGTCACGCAGTTTTTGAACGTTATCCTGATGATACGCAACGTAAGGAAGCCCTGCAAAAGATTTATGGCGGTCTGCCTTCCGGCGTCGACGTCAACCATGCAGCAGCGCTTGAAAACGAGATACGCAACAACCTCCTGAAAGCCGGCAAAAAGGCTTTTGTACCTGAAGATGAAAAAGCATTCCTGTCGATAGAAAAGGTGTGCGAAATCATCCTCGAAGCCGGAGGGATACCCTGTTACCCTGTATTGCTCGACGATGCTTCGGGCAAAATCACCGAATTTGAAGCCGACAGGGAACATCTTTATCACAGTTTACTTGATTTGGACATCCATTGCATTGAGCTGATACCGCAACGTAACAAACTGGAAATCATGGAACCTTTTGTACGTTATTTCCACGAAAAAGACTTTGTGATCACTTTTGGTACCGAACACAATGCTCCGGGGCTGATTCCCCTGACGCCTTGCTGCAGTGGCAATGTGCCGCTCACCGAATTTCTTTTACAGGTGAATTACGAAGGAGCCTGCGTGATAGCTGCTCACCAGTACCTGAAAGCCCAAGGCGATTATGGTTTTATTGACGAAAATGGGAACTCACAACGTAAAGAACTGATAAAGACAGGAAATGAAGTGATCAGAAAAAAATTAATTATTAATTGTTAATTATTAATTGTTTGGAATTATGCTTTTGATTGCTGATAGTGGTTCGACCAAAACAACGTGGCGTCTGGTTGATCACGAAAAAAATGCCTGTAGCTGTACAACCGGTGGTATCAATCCGTTTCAGCTGGGTCAGGAGGAAATAGTACGCCTGCTGGAAACGGATTTTACCCTTTCTCATACCGGCATCTCGCAGATATGGTTCTATGGTGCAGGCTGTGCATTTCCTGACAGGAACCGTGTGGTGGAAAAGGCTTTGTCGCAATTTTTCGGTGAATGTGAGATAGAGGTAAACAGTGACTTGCTGGCAGCGGCACGTTCGCTTTGCGGCAATCGTGCGGGAATAGCCTGTATACTGGGTACCGGCTCCAACTCGTGTTATTATAACGGCAGGGAAATCGTGCAGAATATTTCGCCGCTCGGCTATGTACTTGGCGATGAAGGCAGCGGAAACGCACTTGGACGAAAACTTCTGTCGGACGTCCTCAAAAACCGGTTACCTGAAGAAATCCGTAAAGTTTTTTTCGAAACATATCCTGTTTCTGCCGGAGATATATTGGATCATGTATACCGGAAACCGTTTCCCAATCGCTATCTGGCACAATATGCACGTTTTGTTTCTGCAAATATCCATTACCCTGAAATGCAGTCGCTGGCAAGCAACTGTTTCCGTGAATTTTTCAGTCGTAACGTGATGCAATATGAGGCTGCCAAACAGTTGCCGGTGCATTTCACGGGCGGTGTTGCTTATCATTTCAGTGAAATGATCAAAAAAACGGCTGCTGAATTTGGATTGACCGCAGGGCATATTTCGCAGGAACCCATGGCAGGATTGCTGCTCTATCATCTGAAAAGTAGAACAGCATAAAGCATTTCAAGGATATAAAAATTTTGACAGAAAAAATTAGCCCCTCAACATTTTGCAGAACGTCAGGCCGGCGCCACATCGCACAGATGAATGCACCGCCGTAGCGAAGCAATCGGGTCGGCGGCTTTCGGCACAAACTCCTGTCCCACGAAACCTTTGTAACCGGTTTTTACCAGCGCCTTCATGATGGCCGGATAGTTCAACTCCTGTGTTTCGTCTATTTCGTTGCGGCCGGGATTACCGCCGGTGTGTATGTGTCCGATGTACTGTATGTTTTTGGTCATGGTATCGATGATATTTCCTTCCATGATTTGCATGTGATAAATATCATAGAGAAGTTTGAAGTTTTCGCTGCCGATGCGTTTGCACAATTCAACCCCCCAGGCTGTATAACAACATTGGTAATCCTTGTGTCCGTTGGTGTTGAGCAGTTCCATAATCAGAGTTACCCTGTGCTGTTCGGCAGTCTTGATGATACGTTTCAGACCTTGTTCGCAGTTTGCCCAGCCCTGTTCGTCGGTGAGGCCGCGACGTCTGCCGGAGAAACATATCAGGTTGGTAAACCCGGCTTTGGCAACCTGCGGGATTACTTCCTCGTAGCTGGCCACCAATTTGTCGTGCAGCGCAGGATCGTTCCAGCCATTGTCGATACCCATACCGGCGCCTTGTGGCATGGCACAGGTCAGGCCGTGTTTCTGCACTACAGGCCAGTCTTTCGGATCGAGCAACTCAATGGATTGGATACCGATTTCCTTACAGATTTTGGCAAACTCTTCCAGCGGATATTTACCAAAACACCAGTAACTAACTGAATGTTTGATATAACCTTTCAATGGGGCATCCATCTGCTGAGCGGCCGCAGCCGTTTGTCCGGATGCAATACTTCCCAGCACGGCAGCGGCGGCTCCTGCGGAAGCGGTTTTAATGGCTGATCTGCGATTCATAAAAGTTTCAGGTTTGAGGTTTCAGGTTTGAGGTTTCAGGTTCAAAATTTTAAATCTCAATTTTCAATTTTCAATTCTTTCCGGGTTATCTACCAGGATACGTCCGCAATATTCGCACACGATTACTTTTTTGCGCGAACGGATGTCTAACTGGCGTTGTGGCGGAATATTGGCGAAACAGCCGCCGCAGGCGTCGCGTTGCACTGTTACTACGGCTAATCCGTTGCGTGCGTTTAAACGAATACGCTTGTAGGCGTTGATCAGGCGAGGCTCAATCATGGCTTCTATTTCGGCAGACTTTTTCAAAAGTTGCTTTTCTTCTTTTTCGGTATCGGAAGTAATTTCTGACAATTCGTCCTGCTTGACTTTCAAATCTGCTTCGCGCTCTTCCATCATATTTTTTGCCGTAACAATGGCTTCCTGCTTTTCAGCGATTTGCGCAACAAATTCGCGGATACGCTTTTCGAATAATTCAACTTCGAGCAACTGATACTCTATTTCTTTGGATAAGGAATCGTATTCGCGGTTGTTGCGGACATTATTCTGTTGTTCCTGATACTTTTTGACCAGGTTCTGAGCGTTGAGAATTTCATTTTTTTTGTTGGAAACAAGCGTTTCCAACTGTTTGGCTTCGTCCTGAAAATTCGTGATTCGTGTGTTCAAACCTGCTATTTCGTCTTCCAAATCCTGCACTTCGAGCGGCAATTCGCCCCGGAGAATATTGATTTTATCAACTTCGGAATGTACCCGCTGCAACTGGTACAACACTTTCAACTTATCTTCTATCGGCAATTCCTGCACTTCAGCAACCTTTTTTTTTCCTGCGCCCATGTTCTATAAATGATTTATCGGATTGGTTTTAATTTTTGAAAAATGAACCGCAAAATTAGAAAATTTTTTCAAAAGCAGTTCATAAAAAATTTCTTTTACAAATTGTTCACTCTCATAATGCCCTATATCAGCTACCAGGATATTCTGTTCAGCGTCGGCAAACTGATGGTATTTGAAATCGGCCGTCACAAACACATCTGCTTTGCTGCGAATGGCGTGCTCCAGCAATGAACTGCCACTGCCGCCACATAATGCAACCCGTATTATTTTCCTGTTTTTCAGATTGGTATGACGAATAACGGCAGATGAAAATATTTCTTTCAGTTTGTTCAGAAAATATAATTCGTTCACCGGAGCAGGTAAATTGCCCACCAAACCCAGACCAACCCGTTTATCAGTGTTTTGCAGGGTGTATATGTCGTAAGCAGGTTCTTCGTAAGGATGACTGTTGAGTAACGCCGTTACAACTTTCCGGTTGCAATGCGTCGGGAATACTGTTTCGAAACGTATTTCAGGTTCGGTATGCAGTTCTCCGTGCTGACCAACAAAAGGATGTGCACCCTGTAATGCGCGGAATGTGCCATTTCCCTCAACGCTGTAGCCGCAGGAATCATAATTGCCTGTATGCCCCGCGCCTGCTTCAAAGACCGCACTGCGTACCTGGTCGAAATGATTTGCGGGGATGTAAGTTACCAATTTTTGCAACCCTGCTTCCTGCGGCGACAGCGTTTGAATATAGGTTAAACCGAGTTTGGCAGCCATACGGTAGCTGACGCCGCCCGGAGCCGCATCCATATTCGTGTGTGCGGCATATATGGCAATGTCATGCCTGATGGCTAATGAAATGGCACGCTGAACATCGGTATTACCCGTCAGTTGCCTGATACCCGAAAGTATCAACGGGTGGTGGCTGACGATCATACGGGCATGCACATCAACAGCTTCGGCAACTACCGCTTCGGTTACGTCAACGGTCAACAAAACTTTGTCGACGGTTTGATCGGGATTTCCCACCAATAACCCGCAATTATCCCACGATTCCTGCCAGGAAAGCGGGGCAAATTCTTCGATGCACGAACATATTTCCTTTACTGAAGGTATGATAACATTTTTGATCATGACAGTTTAAATTAATTTGAAATCAATCAATCGTCGCACTTCCCCACCAGTCAATATTCGGTTGATAGTCGGGCGACAACATTTGCTTTCTTTGCGTTTCGAGCTGTTGTTTTCTAACAGTTTGTTGCTGTTTTTTATAAACAGCCTCTTTTACAGGGTCGTATGCAGGATCGGCAACCGGATAAAGCACATTCGTCCCGGTAAGCCAATCCGAAAGTTTTTTACCAAGCAACTCCGCCTTTTCAGGATATTGCGCGTTCAACGGCTCCATTTCCGTCACATCCATGCGCAGATTGTACAGTTCATTCCGTCCGTCTTCGTAATAATGAATCAGTTTCCAGTCGCCGTCGCGGATAACCGATGACGGCTCGCCACCCTGATTTCCGTAATGCGGATAATGCCAGTACAGAGGACGTGAGGCTATTGTTCCCTCTTCCAAAAGCGGTTTGATGGATACGCCGTCCTGATGTTGTTCAGGTATAAGCGGTATTCCCGCCATATCGAGAAAAGTAGGGAAAAAATCAGTACCTGTGACGGGTACATCGCAGGTGGTTCCCTGATTTTTGCATTCGGGATACTGAATCAGAACAGGTACCCGTAATCCTCCTTCCCATTGCCTGCCTTTTCCTCCGCGAAGAGGGAGATTTCCGGTAGCATAAGCATCACCGGAGGAAACGCCACCGTTATCACTGGTAAAAACAATGATCGTATTTTTGTCCAAACCCAATTCTTCCAATTTATCCAGCAAAGCGCCAACGGCGTCATCCATTTGTTTGATTAAACCTGCATAAACCGGATTGTCCTGCACCTGACGAACAGGCAGCGTGCGATCAATCACAAAAGCCTCATCTGCTATTCCCTCTTTTACGGCTTTTTCCCTGAAATAACGCCAGTTTTTTTCAGTTGTCTCTATAGGCGCATGTACTGCGTAAAAAGAAAGATAAGCGAAAAAAGGCTGTTTGGGATTTCTTTTCGTATGCGATTCTATAAAAGAGGCTGTTTCGCAGGCTAAACGCATGGAGAGATTTTCCCCTTTGGGACCATCGGTCAGCTTCGGATTCCTGTACGGAGAAAAATAACCTCCCGGAGGCGTACCGGCTATATACCCGCCCATACTGACGTCAAAACCGTGATTTTCGGGCAAACAACCTTCATTTCCCAAATGCCATTTTCCGGCGAAAAATGTCCGGTATCCGTTTTCACGCAAAACTTCCGGTAAAGTTGTTTCCGAAAAGGGAAGCTGACGAACATAATCAGCCGGCAACAATTTTGAATGTCGTCCCATTTCCCGCCACGCTTCGCCGGCTGCTTCGCCAATCCAGTTGGTAATCCCGTGACGCGCCGGAAACTTACCTGTCAGAATACTTGCCCGCGACGGACTTGAAACCTGACAGGCTGCATATCCCTGCGTAAAATTGACTCCTTTTCGGGCTATGCGGTCAATATGCGGCGATTCATAGTAACGACTGCCCGTACAACTCAAATCGTTCCATCCTAAATCATCAGCTAAAATAAAAAGAATATTAGGCCGTTGCCGGGTTTCCGGCCGGGCATGTAAACATGAGAACGAAAGACAGGCAAGCGGTAAAATGAATGTATTCTTCTTCATACAGTTTCCTGTTAATCAATTTTCTCGAAATACGGCAATCTTTCCATACCGGCTTCAATGATTATGGTTTGCGCTCCTTTGTATACCTTTCCCGATTCGTCGCGCCAGTTACCTTTGGGCAGAACTACGCGACGGGTATTTTCCGGCGTTACTGCCGGAGCTACCAGATACCTGTCGCCCAGCATGAACTGGTCTTTACATTCGGCATAACCCTGATTGGGGAACATATATTCCATGTGTCTGACAATTGGCTCTCCCGTGAGAGCTGATTTCCTGGCATATTCCAGGATATAGTTTCCCATTTTTACGTGCAGATCAGCCATATTACGGCATATTTCCAAATGTTTTTTGTCCAGTATGCGCCAGGGAGCAACGGAAAATTGCATCATCGGCATCAATGCATGTGTTTGTGCGGAACGAACAATCAGCGCCTGATCAAATTTGTCGGAATCGATATTTAAGAAGGAAGAGAACTGTCCGCCGCCGATCAGGTCGGGACAAGTGTACGCATAACCCAATAAACCGGCAGCCAGCATATCGGGAATCAACAGGCCTACCGCGTCCCACGAATAATCTTTGTCGCCGAGGCGCTGCACGAGGGCTTCGCCTCCCATCCGCCAGCACGCGCGGTATTCATTGAAAGGGAAGGACAAACCAATTTTTGCCCAGGCCATGACGTGGTCGGTTGTAGCAGCGTCTTTTTTATAGCTGTCAATTTTTTCGGGGTCGTAGAAAATGACGTCGCCGGCGTCTAATTTGAATCCGTCGATACCATATTTGCGCTGCATTTCTTTCAGCAGGGAAACAAAATAATCGAAAGCTTCCGGACGGGTAAGGTCGTAACAGGCGCTGTAGCCGTTCCACCATTGAATCATAGCGGGTTCGCGACTGCCTTTCTTCCTGATCAGGTATCCCTTTCTTCGCAGTTCGCGAAATTCGGGACTGTCAGCGCTTACAAAAGGGCAAACCCATAACATAACCTTAAAACCTTGTGCATGTAAGCGTTCAACCATTCCCTTCGGATCAGGAAACCTGTCGGGCTTGAACTCGAAATTACCGTAGTATTTTTGCCAGTTATCGTCGATCATCAACACCCCTTTCGGAAAACCATTTTCAATGATCTTATCGGCATAATCCATGACGTCTTTCTGATTTTGGTTGTACATCAACTCTATCCACGTGTTGTACTGAGGCATGGAAAACAATAACGTATCGGGTAAGATTCCGGAAGGTGGAAAATGTTTTGCACATGCCGACAAATATGCTTCCCGCAATGTTTTCCCGGCTTCCGTAACGGTTACGGTTTCGTAATCCGACACTATATGAATCTCTGTACCTGTTGCTTCGAATCTGAATGCTTCGTCGCTCCAGATATATCGACCCTTATCGGATAACAATAATGGAACACCCTGATTATTAAAACCCTGATTTGCAAGGTCTAATATTCCCGTAGGAATGACATAAGGCATTTGAGAGCCTTTGGCTACAAAACCACCCCACCATTTTTCGCCCGGCAGAGAAACAATTTTTGATTGAAACGGCTGTGCATCGTTTCGAAAAATACAACAAATTAAGCACATTACAGATAAAAGATACTTCATAACTGATACATTTTTTAAATAAATACGGTGACAAAGATAATTCAAATATATGTGTGGTAAGTGAGTTGTATGGAATTTCTGTTTCCTTATTTTTCGTATATGGTTGTAGTAAAAGTAGCGTTGTATATTTCAAATAATCTCTTACCTTTGCCCCGAATAATGAAATACAGGATGAATTATAATAATTTATTTCAAACAGTTATACATTATTTATTTCGTGCCTTACTAAATTCTTCATCTGTCAATCATCTCATAATGAGATGTTAAAAATTTATGATAGATTGTTTATCTAAAATTGTCTAATGCACCTACCCTTTTTTCATTTTCAATTGTATAATAATATAACATAAAGTATTTATTCATATATAACAGACATGTCAAGAAAAGAACTGATGATCATTACCTTTTTGCTGTTTACAGGCAGCAACATCTGGGCGCAACGCGATTACCGTAAAGGTTACATCATTACCAATGAGCAGGATACCATCTACGGTTGGATTGATTACCGCGGTGATGTGCGCAATGCTAAAATTTGTTCGTTCAGGAAAACTGAAACAGGTCAGGCTACGGATTACACTCCTTCCGATATTGCGGCATACAGGTACATCGACAGTAAATTTTATATTTCTAAAGATATTGGCAGCGCCGATGAACCAAAACAGGTTTTTCTCGAATATTTAGTCAACGGGATGGCCAATCTGTATTATTACCGGGACGAACATACCGAAGATCACTATTACATTGAAAAGGACGATCATTTTCTTGAGTTGAAGATTGACGAGAAAGAAGTGGAAGTGCTTGTAGCAAGAGGAGTTGTGTTCAAGGAAACTAAAAAGATAAATTCATATATAGGTCTGCTGAAAGCCACGTTCAATGTTTGGGACATGAACAGCGAAATTGATAAAGCCCAACTGGAACACAAATCATTAATCAATATCGCCAAAAGTTATCATCAACATGTCTGTACGGATGGCAGCGAATGTATTGTATACGAAAAGAAGAAACCGTTGATAGCGTTGCGGATCGGCCCCGTAGCAGGCGCTGACTTGTCCATACTCAAGTTGATGGAATATGATGTTGAGAAATATAAATTTGATCCATCAACTAATTTTACTGCCGGAGTGAATCTGAATTTTTCGATGCCACGGATCAACGAAAAGTTTTTCCTGCAAATGCAGGCTTTGTACACTAATTATTACTTTTTCGATGCTTACGAAAGTTCGCAAAAAGCAACCGATACACATATCAGGAGCAATGTCCTGCAAATTGGGTTTGCTATCAAATATGAATATCCGAAAGGGAAATGGCGCCCAACCCTGGCTGCTGGCACTGCTGCAATCTGGTTGGTGGATGGATCAATCAAGGAAAATACAGACACTTACACTTATGATGGAGGAGTACGATCTTCCACCGTAATAAAAGATTTCCCGACCAAGTTTATGTATGGATTCGGCGTGACTCCCGGTATCCATTATTACCTTGCCAAAGAGCGGGTTATTTTTTTGCAGGCGCAATATCTGCAATCTTATGGAGATAAACTAAAATACACTCAAGAAGATCATATTCTACAGAAATTCAATATTCGATCGTTCGGATTGTCAACAGGTGTTTATTTTTAAAATACGGTCATCATGAAATCACATCAAACGGTAATAAATAGAAGGTTGCTGAATATCAACTTATTTGTATTGTTTTTTTGCATTTTTTTATTAATATTTTTGAGGTAATGTTTTGGATTGTCAGGAATTAGTCGTACCTTTGCACCCTCAAAAATAAAAAAACAGTATAACAATGTCTAAAATTTGTCAAATAACAGGAAAGAAGGCGCAGACCGGAAACAATGTTGCCCATTCAAATGTACGTACAAAACGTAAGTTTAACGTAAATCTTTTTACAAAGAAGTTTTACTGGGTAGAGCAGGATTGCTGGATCAACCTGAATGTATCAGCTGCCGGATTGCGTCTGATCAATAAAGTAGGATTAAATGCAGCGCTCAAGGATGCTGCTGAAAAAGGTTTTTTAAATACATAAACAGGGGGAGGAAGTAAAGCATGGCAAAAAAAGTAAAAGGAAACAGGATACAGGTCATTCTTGAATGTACGGAACATAAGGAGAGTGGTATGCCGGGTACATCGCGGTATATCACAACAAAGAACCGTAAAAATACGACAGGGCGCATGGAGTTGAAAAAATACAATCCCATACTGAAAAAAATGACGGTTCACAAAGAAATAAAATAATAGGAGATTATCACCATGGCAAAAAAAGCGGTAGCAACATTTAAAACAGGCGTAGGGCGAACGTATTCCAAAGTGATTCGAATGGTAAAATCACCCAAGACCGGAGCATACACTTTCAAGGAAGAAATGATCCCGAACGACAATGTGAAGGATTATTTTTCAAAATAATTTTTTAATTTTTTTTAATTAGAAAAACTCTTTTCCGGGAGGAAAGGAGTTTTTTTTGTTGTTTATAAAAAAATGAGTACTTTTGTTCGTTTATTTAGCGATTATTATATAACAATAAATATAGATTAGTATGAAATTTAATGTATCAAGTTCAGCGCTGTTTACCGCTTTACAGGCAGTCAGTAAAGTGATCGCGTCAAAAAGCACTTTACCCATTCTGGATAGTTTCCTTTTTAAACTGGAAGGTGAAAAACTGACCATTACAGCCTCCGACATGGAAACCCGGCTGGAAACTGTATTGACTGTCTTAAATGTCGAAGGATCAGGACTGTTTGCCATCGACTCCAAACGTTTTTTAGACACGTTAAAAGAGTTGTCCGAACAGCCGATAATGATTGAGGTCAATGATGATATGGTCATTCATGTGGAATACCAGAACGGCAAATTCGAAGTTCCCG
>Ga0082212_10006658_pt1 | contig 15466 bp, 12 predicted proteins | sample TergutNt197P3_FD_71548 | JGI IMG/M metagenome (GOLD analysis project Ga0082212, IMG submission 71548) | Neocapritermes taracua P3 segment gut microbial communities from Petit-Saut dam, French Guiana - Nt197 P3 | ecosystem: Host-associated > Arthropoda: Insects > Digestive system > Gut ...
ACACGCCGTTGGCAATGGCGTGGCTGCGCTGAATTGTTTGCCAAGCCTCGTACTGTTCTTTGTTTACCGCATCCGAAGTTTCGTTGATATCCCAGCCTATCGCCGTTGGGTAAAAGATAATTTCAGCTCCCATTAACGACGTTATGCGTGCAGCCTCAGGATACCACTGATCCCAGCATATAAGCGTTCCTATGCAGGCATATTTGGTTTTGAACACTTTATAACCGGTGTCGCCGGGAGCAAAATAAAATTTTTCGTAAAAACCAGGGTCGTCCGGAATATGTGTTTTGCGATATTTGCCTAAATAAGTTCCGTCAGCGTCAATAACTGCAACTGTGTTATGATAAAGTCCCGCTGCGCGCTTCTCAAAAAGCGAAGCAATAATTACCACGTTCAACTCTGCAGCCAAAGCCTGCATACGACAGGTAACTGTACCTGGCACCGGTTCTGCAAACCGAAAATGACTGTGTTCTTCCGTGAAACAAAAATATTGCGTGCAGAACAATTCCTGCAAACATACAATGTTAGCGCCCTGCTGCGCTGCTTGCCGTACCTGATTTTCAGCGGCGACAATATTTTGTTCGGGTTCGCCGGAAGATACTGATTGCAGCAATCCTATGCGGACAAGCAAATGTTCATCTGTTTTCGAAGAAATCATTCACATTTTCAACAGCGACAATGTCTTCAACGAATGTGTAAGCTCCGGTTTTTTCCGACTTTACCATCTTGATAACTTTAGCCATCCCTTTGACGGCTCCTTTTTGCCTCAATGTTGCAACTGCTTTTTTTGCCATGACTTAATCTCCTATTATTTAATTTCCTTATGAACAGTTACTTTTTTCAAAATTGGATTGTACTTACGGCGTTCCAACCGCTCTGTGGTATTCTTCTTGTTTTTGGTAGTAATATACCTCGACGTTCCCGGAAGCCCACTTTCTTTATGCTCCGTACATTCCATAATAACCTGTATACGATTACCTTTAGCTTTCTTTGCCATCTTTTCCTGATATTATTTAATGAATCCCTTATCCAACGCTTCGTTCAGGGAAGCCGTAATTCCATTCTTGTTGATATTCCTCAATCCGGCAGCCGATACTTTCAAAGTAATCCAGCTATCCTCCTCGGGAATGTAAAATTTCTTGACAAACAGGTTAGGATAATATTTCCTTTTAGTCCGTCTTTTGGAGTGCGATACATTATTGCCTCCCATGACGCTCTTCCCTGTAATCTGACAAATTTGTGACATGATGCTACTTATATATTGTTTTCAATTTTCGGAGCGCAAAGGTCGGAACAAAAAATGGATTAACCAAATTTTTTTGTTCTTTTACTGTGAAAAATTATATTTTTGTGAAAAATTACAAATATCAAAATCATATGCAATTGATAGACGGAAAGCGAATTGCCGACGAAATAAAGGCTGAAATACAGGTAGAAGTGGATTCAATAAAATCACACGGAATCAGACCGCCCCACCTGGCCGCTATATTGGTAGGGCACGATGGGGGCAGCGAAACCTACGTGGCGCACAAAGTGAAAGATTGCGAACAGGTGGGCTTTAAATCCACGCTGATACGCTATGAGGACGATGTAACGGAAGAGGAACTTCTTTGCCGTATAGACAACCTCAATGCAGACAGCAATGTCGACGGTTTTATCGTTCAACTTCCGCTCCCAAAGCATATCAATGAGCAAAAAATCATTGAAGCCATCTCTCCGTCGAAGGATGTGGACGGTTTCCATCCGGTAAATGTTGGGCGCTTGATGATCGGACTGCCGTGTTTTGTTTCGGCAACGCCTGCAGGTATTATGGAACTGCTGAGCAGATACAGAATAGACACCTGCGGCAAACATTGCGTAGTGCTTGGTCGTAGCAATATCGTGGGCAAACCTGTGAGCATATTGATGGCACGGAAAGCCACGCTCGGAGATGCTACGGTTACCGTTTGCCACAGCCGCACAAAGAACATTCCGGAAATTACAAGACAGGCGGATATCATCATCGCAGCCCTGGGACAACCTGAATTTGTAACAGCCGACATGGTAAAAGAGGGCGCAGTGGTCATAGATGTGGGAACCACGCGCGTTCCTTCTGCTGAAACAAAATCGGGATGGAAACTCAAAGGAGATGTGAAATTCGACGAAGTAGCGCCCAAATGCAGTTACATCACACCTGTTCCTGGCGGGGTAGGACCGATGACCAGAGTTTCGCTGTTGCTGAATACCTTGCAGGCAGCGAAAATGCATCTTTCCAAAGCAAGAATATAAAGTCTAATATAGCGTTTCCCAAGCAATCAACAATCCCGTCATTTCTGAATAGCTCAGTATACCGCTTGGTTGTTTGTTGGTTTTGAGGTAAGTATCATATACCTTATCCTGCATAGCCGAAAGAGTAGGGCTCAACGCTTTCTGCCAGTGTTCCTGTATGGCGCGATAATCGGCCATGATGCGCGGGTCTATCCGTCCGGCGATTTCTCTGTAACGGTCGGGCGAAATTTTTCGCAAGTTGCCTAAAAGATATGATACCGTTTGCAGATAACCACTGTACCGTAGCAAAGGATGGGCGCTTGAGGTGCAGATAACTGTTGCAAACAGATTACACTCCGCTTCGCTTGCAATGCCAAACTGGTGCGCTTTTTCGTGCGCTAATGTGTAGGGATAGGTGATAGGTAGCGAGTAATTGTTCACCTGCACTTCGTTGAAAAACGGGTCGAAATATCCTGCAACTCCTGTGCGCGTCATCAGCGGTTCGATGAGGGTTTTCTTGGTACGTCGCCAACCGCACGGATAAGGCAAACGCAATTTCTCGTGATGCTTTTCATAAAGAGCTTCTATTTCGCGGTCTATCTCTTTTACATCAAAATGCGGATCAGCCACATATGCCTGATTGAGCGAGTCAATGCAACGCACAACAAATGCTTCAAAAAAATCCTTATCTTCTTTGGGCAGTTCTACGCTGAAACGCTCATGAAATCCCTGACGGAAATATCCGATACCCCAGCCCATATAAAACCAAACCGCAATCCACAGAACCGTCATCAGGAATTTTTTGATCCAGCAACGGAACGACAATCTCTTCATACACATCATGACAATACTGAACGGCAACAAAACAATAGCCGCAATGATCATCACATCCAGCAGGGAAAAAGGTGCCCAACGGGTAAAAAATGAAAGAACCACCGCTATAGCCGGATAACAAACATTCATATACCACTCGGCTAACGCCGGAATACGCGAACATAAAAAAACAAATACCAGAAAAATTACCGGTATCAGGATTTTTATAAATTTTCTAATTTTCAACTTTCAATTGATTAAGTTTCTCATATATCCGGTAGCACATCCACGCATCGGTAGCGGCGTAACGTTGTTGTGCAGGAGTGAGCGTGTGGTTTTCCCAGTTGGAGAGTTGCTGCGCTTTTGAAATACGGACACCAAGCACAATGCCGGCCATTTTGGATAATCCGGTACTTTTGATGTCGAATTGCTGCATCATACTCTGCAAGTCGATAAACCCGTTCGGTTTGAGTTTTGCCGACCGTTTCAATACATCCAGATCATTTTTTATGGCGGCTCCTATCTTCAGGACTTTGGGGTCGGCAAGCAACGCTAACAGGCTTGGAGGGATGTCCATTTTGCATAGACGAAACAAAAATGCTTCTGAATCAGTGGCCAATTGCAACAAAGCTACGCGATTGACTTTTCCTCTGGTGAACGATGGTCGCGTTTCGGTGTCGAAACCAAACACGGGATATGACCTTAACCGGCCGGCAACTGATTCGGCAATACCAAAACGTTCAATCACATGGATTTTCCCGTCAAACTGTGCCAGTGACAACTCATGAAGCTCTTCTTTGGATATTTCGGAAACAAACATCAACCGCTCTATTCCATCACATCGTCATAATCGTCTTCTTCATCCATTTCCTCTTCCAAATCTTCATCTATATGCGATGCTTTTTTGGCTTCGGCATAACGGTGCTGGTACAAGTTCACATGAATAATGCGGGTGGCGCTCAGCAGTTTTACGCCCCAATATCGTCCGAAAGTATCCAAACAGTCGGCAATAGCATCGTTCATGTTTTCAAGCGTTCCGGTTTCGTAAAGCGATACAAAATCTTTCACTTCCTGATAGATGTCTGTAAGCATTTCCGACAGGCTGGCCTCTACTACTTTCACGGTGCCTGGGTGGCTCAGGTCGCTAAAATCGGTAAACCTGTCCAACGCGCCTACATAAGTAACCAAATTGATGAACGTTTTATTGTACTCTTTTTCAGTAACAAATTTTTCGACTTCCGACGAATAACGCGCGTCTATTGGGGGAAGACGGAATACTCCGGAATAAATATCGGGCAACAGGTGCAACAGCGTTACCCAAAAATCCGCTATTTTTCTATCGGGCATCTTTTCAAGGTATTCGAAATACCTTCGACATAGTTTTACAAACTCTTTGGTTTGCGGAGCAATAAGTGAATCTACCTTATCCATGAATAAAAACGTATAAAAAATCGAACAAACCTATACATTATTTCTGAAATCTGCACAAAAATAAACTATTTTTTTGAGTTTTATCTACAAAATATTATTTCACGAGGTTGCTTGATTGTCAAAATAAAAAACCGCAACTATTGACTAACAAATGATTGCGATTTTTCTATGTACCTCGGGCGGGAATTGAACCCGCACGGACATCGCTGTCCACGGGATTTTAAGTCCCGCGTGTCTACCAATTCCACCACCAAGGCCGGTGATAAAAAACCCCGACGAACATCGGGATTTGAGCGGAAAACGAGACTCGAACTCGCGACCCTAACCTTGGCAAGGTTATGCTCTACCAACTGAGCTATTTCCGCAGATACATATGAGGGTGCAAAAATACAAAAAAAAATTAGAATGCAAACAAAATGAATAAAAAATCAAAAAAAAAAATCATTTCATGATATTTTTCAAAGCTTGGGTTAATGCGTCAAAATCCAACGGTTCGGCTATAACCATGCTGTAAGGATTATTTAGGGTAAGGTGGTAATAGTCGTACAGTTTTTCGGAAACGATGTATATGACAGGCGTTTTGGATTGTCCGGTAATGTTGTGCTCCGTATTTCCGTATTCGGATAATGATACAACCAATACATCCGTCTTTCCGGTTATATCGACAGGGTCATGCCATTGTTGCACATCAGTGCGGACAACGGAAAAACCGGCTGCGAAAAGCATTTTTTCGTAATACATATACTTCATGTCGAAAGATTCGGACAACCAAACCGTTTTTCCGGAGAAAGGAGCAGCAGCGTCCTCCTGCATTTTCCAAAAAGGATCAAAAATATTTTCGTCGGCGGGAGTTACGGGCAAATAGGAAACTGTGAAATAAAATGTCGAACCAATCCCTTCAGTAGATTCCAATCGTATATTTCCACCCATCATCTGTATCAGGCTGCGCGAGATAGTCAACCCTAATCCGGTGCCTCCTAAACGCTTATCGGATTTGACTTGCCGGAACCGCTCAAAGATAGTTTTTTGTTCGTTTTCGGGTATGCCCACGCCGGTATCTTCCACCACAAATTCGAGCAGGCCGGGCTCTTTTTGCCTGTAACCGAAACAGATGTATCCTTTGTCAAGGAATTTAAATGCATTGTCAATCAGATTATTAATGGTCTGTCGGAGACGTACGGAGTCAATATAACAAATACAATTGTCGATAAACCTGCTTCTGTCGAGTATCATTGCAGTGCGAGGCTTTCCTTTGGAATACAGCCATGAGTCAAAGAATGTATTCATCTCTTCCATAAATTCGTTTAGACGAAAAACAACAGGATGTAAAATCATTTGTTCTGCTTCAATAATAGACACATCAACAATGTCATCTATTAATTTGATAAACTGATCCAGGTTGGTATTGACAATGTTGATGTACTCGCGTCGGCGCTTGGGTGCCAGATTATCGTCTTCCATGAATTTGAGGAACCCGGTAATACCGTTGAGCGGAGTACGTATTTCGTGCGACATATTGGCAAGGAAAGCCGATTTGAGTCTGTCCGATTCTTCTGCTTTTTCCTTGGCTTCTATCAACTCTGTTTCGGTATTTTTAAGTTGCGTGACGTTGGTTGCATATTCCAGGTGTACCCATCGCCCGTCAATCCATTTGATGGCTACGTCGCTGCAAGCGTACCAATTGAGTTTGTCGGCTTCCTGAAATTCCCAATGGTAGGGTTCGGTTGGACGATTTTTATTATCGCGCAGGCGCGGTCTGGGGCAGAATTTACATGGGCCTCTCATGCCTTGCTGCATCACTTCCCAGCATGGCCGACCTTCAATGTCGCCCATTTTTTCCTTGGTCTTTTTGTTGGCAAAAAGGATTTTGGAAGTTTCGAAATCGGAAACGAATATACGGGCGTCAATATTGTCGAGTACTGTCCGCATCGTTTGTTGCGACAGGAGTGTAGCCGTTTCAGCATGAAAACGATGAATGGTAGCGGATAAGATTTGCGAAAGACTTTTCAGAAGTTCCAATTCGTTTTGACCCCACTCTCTGTTGGTCATACAATCGTCGAGGCCAAAAAAACCATGACGGACGTCGCCCGACAACAATGGAAACACAGCGATTGACTTTATATCCTGTTCAGACAGTATTTCGACAATTTCAGGCGTGAGCTGATGAATGTCTGAAGCAAAAATAATCCCACCGGCATCGAATGCATCAAACCATGGCTGCGCAACTTCAACCGGCATATTTTGTAAAGTTTCGATGACCGGTACCACGCCCGTGTTACACCATTCATAAGTATTACTGATGGTGTTTCCTTCTATATTCTTTTCAAAAATATACACACGACTCGTTTCAAAATATTTACCTATCTCGGCAAGCGATTTATTCACGGCGTGCGATAAATTTTCGGACGTCTGCATGATTTGCAACACTTTGATAAGAATACTCTGCTCGCTGGTCTTCAATTCAACCATCAGTTCAAGTTGCGACCTGTACAGAGATAATTCATCATTGATGAGCGCCAGTTCATCATTGGTGGTTTTCAGTTCGTCATTGGTAGTTTGCAACTCTTCATTGATGGTTTCCAATTCTTCGTTGGCAGCAGTCAGTTCCTCATTCATAGACTCAATTTCCTCAGTCTTCTCTTTCACTGACTGTTCCAAATTATCGCGGTACAGGACGAGTTCGTTATCAATAAGTTTTCGGTTGGTGATATCAAGCATTAATCCGTCGAAGTAGACTGTATAGCCTTCACAATACGGATGCGATGTCAGTTGCAGCCATTTTATCGAATTATCTGTGTAGCGGTATCGAATCTCCGTTTCTAAATTACACGTCGTATGGGCGCTTTCATTGATATCAAGCCCCAAACGCGACAAATCGTCAGGATGAATCCTGTTGAAGAAAGTATTAACGTCTGCAATGGTTGTCTCGGCAGATATGCCAAATACTTTTTCCCATGTGGCGCTCACATAATCAAATGAAATCTTCTTGGTGACCCTATCCATCCTTAAACGAAATAATGCGCCATTTGGAAAATGATCAGCCACTGCCTTCAAACACTCCTTTTCAACAGTAAGCGCTTGTCCAACTTCACTGAAAAGATCTATTTGAGCCTTCAACGCACGGTTTTCGGCCTCTAACTGTTCGATATGTCGATACATATTATAATATGTATTGTTTGTGATGTTGTCGCAAAAATAAATATAATTTATGATATAAAACATATTTTTGATAAAAAGTTAAAAAAAAGCAAACAAAATCATTGGAATATCGTAAAAGACAATAACAAGTAATATTTTCATTTTTTATTGAAGTATGACATCAACACGCGAAGAAAAAATTAAAAATGCATTCAACGAAAAGAGTTGGAATGAGATAAAAACAGAAAATTCATGGCGTATTTTCAAAATCATGTCAGAATTTGTCGAAGGTTTTGAAAAATTAAGCCGTATAGGACCTTGTGTTTCTATTTTTGGTTCTGCACGTACTACGCCCGATCATCCTTATTATAAGATGGCGGAGGAAATAGCGTTCAAACTGACACAGTTCGGCTATGGTATTATTACCGGCGGCGGCCCTGGAATTATGGAAGCAGGTAACCTTGGCGCCATGCGAGGTAAAGGCCGTTCTGTGGGATTGAATATCAACCTGCCATTCGAACAGTCGGCCAATCTGTTTATCGACCCGGACAAACTGATCACATTTGATCATTTTTATGTACGAAAAACCATGTTTATGAAGTACGCCCAGGGATTCATTGTACTGCCCGGCGGATTCGGCACAATGGATGAAATGTTTGAAGCATTGACTTTGATCCAAACCGAAAAAATCGGTCAGTTCCCGATTGTCATGATTGGAAAATCGTATTGGGGAGGACTGGTCAACTGGATTAAAGATGTGATGTTGCAACAGTACGGCTATATACATGCTTCTGATTTGGAGTTATTTATGGTTGTAGATGATACCGACAGCGCTATTGAAATCATTAATAAATTTTATACAAAATATTTATTAAGTCCAAATTTTTAATTCATTTGTGTATCATGTAAATACATTTTATGTATATTTGTACCGTCTTTTGAAGTAAATCTATGAATCGTTTTTTTACATTGATAGTTGCAGGGATATTGCTCATCGCGTTTTCGTCATTTTTTTTCCAAAATGGCGTAACGATTAAAGTAGATATGCCCGATGTTATTGAGGCAGGTACGGAAATCACAGTTAATGTCACCATCAACAAGGGAAGAGTGACTGGATTTGCGAGATATCAACAGGATCTGCCTTATGGTTTTACTGCTATGGCGATCAATTCGGCCAATGCCGATTTCAGTTTTCAGGATCAGAAAGTACGTTTGCTCTGGTTGCGCGTTCCCGATGATAACGAATTTAATTTTTCGTACAAAATCATCGCCAATGAGCGATTAACCGGAGAAATCAACTTAGATGGGCGTTTTTCCTATATCGACAACAATGAAGGGAAAATAGCCGACCAGCCATCCAGATTGCTGGCCATCCATCCTTCGCCAAATGTTGAACCTGCGATGCTGGTTGATGTACATGAATATGCGAAAATTGCCGGCATCGAGGCGGCGGCTGCTAAAGCCGGAAAGGCTGTCGCTCTTCGCCAGCAACCAGTGTGGATGGAAGATGATCAAATTTTCGTAGTGACGCTTCTGGTCAATAAAGATATGGTTCAAAAATTTGCAAAAATCGAGGAAACAGTACCGGAAGGATATACAGCCGCAAGTATCGACAGTAAGGAAGGAATATTTACCTTCAAGGATCAGGTAGCAAAAATCATCTGGATGGATCTGCCATCCGAACCCTATTTTAAGGTAACCTATAAATTAATCCCCGAAGACGGTACGGTCGTCAATCAGGGAGCAATGCTTATTGCAGGCGAGTTTTCGTATATGGTGAATGACAGGACCTATTCTTCTGCCGTCGTTGAACGCAGAGAGATGCTGGCCGGTTTAAACAGGGAGCAGGTAAATGACTTGTTGCGTACTGTTACCATACAGGCAATGGAACAACAACCGGTATTGGTGGCCGATGTAACGACTTCGCAACCATCCGTTTCAGGAACTTCCGCCAATCCGTCGGGAACAACTTCGTCAGCATCAGTATCAACACCGATATTAATATCCACATCAACCGGAACTGCCAACGGTGACGCCGGCGACATGCTGAAACCAGAATCGGGCGTCTACTACCGCGTACAGATTGCTGCAGGGCACAGACCGGTGAATACGCAACGGTATTTCAGAAATTACCGATTGGAATACTCGGTAATGAAAGAAGTACACGAAGAATGGTATAAATATTCGGTCGGTTCGTTCGCCGAGTATAAAGATGCAAGGGATTACAGAGTACATCTGAGCAACACCACTACGCTCAGGGATGCGTTTATTTCGGCCTACAACAACGGCAAACGTATCACCGTGCAGGATGCTTTGATGGCATCGAATCAAAAATGGTATAGATAAGCGGATATGAAAAATATAAAAAAGTTGATATTCGCATTTGCGGGATTAGTGGCAGGGTTGCTTCCTGTGTATGCGCAAACCGAAGAAGAGGAAATAGAAGCATTGTTGAGGCGTGTAGTAGAGGTCGAAAATCCGGTATATATGCCTGTGGTTGGGGCTGGAATAGGTTATTTTAACTTTTATGGTAATGTAAACAACGCTCACCGCAGTTCTATGGTAAGTCAGCCCGGTTACCGGATTAACGTGGCTACTTTCTTAGGTAAACAACACTATTTCCGCGGCAATCTGACCTTCATGACGGGAAGTCTTACCGGTACGCAACGAACAGTGAACGATACATCTGTATACAAAAATCTGAATTTCAAATCAAACATATACAGTTTCGGACTTAATTTTCATTACAGTTTTAAACCGTGGATAAAGGGGAAATTTTTCGAACCTTTCATTTCTGTCGGAGTCGAAACATTGCAATTCGATACCAAGAGCGATTTTTTGGATGCTCATGGATTGCGTAAATATCATTACTGGCCGGACGGGACGATCAGGGGAACCTCGTGGGATGCAAACCTCAACATAGAGGATTATGACAATTATCCGATTATGTCCCGCGATTATTATTACGATACCGACCTGCGGTCGCTGAATCAAAACGGTTTAGGAAAGTACAGCCAGTTTGCCATAGCCATACCTGTTGACGTCGGAATTGATTTCAACATATCCGAACGTGTAACTCTCCGTGCTGCTACGTCGTTGCACTATGCATTCACCGATCTGATTGACGACATGTCGGCAAAATCAAAAAACGACAAAATTCCTGAATACAAAGGAAAGTCAAAGCAGAATATGTATACTTTCTCCTATTTGTCGCTGCACTTAGACCTGTTCTCATCCGACAAGTTTACAGAAGTAGAAGACCTTTTTGCCAATATTGACGATTTTGATTTTACGATGTTTGAAGACTCCGACGGCGACGGTGTCCTTGATGGCGTTGATCAATGCCCCGATACGCCGCCGGGTATACCTGTTGATTCGGTTGGTTGTCCGTTCGACTCCGACGGCGACGGTGTTCCCGATTATTTGGATCGAGAACTCAATTCGCGTCCCGGCGCTATTGTAGACGAATATGGCGTGGAAATCAACGAAAATATGGTGATCGAAATACTCAATACCGGCGCGATCCGTCGCAGCGAGGTGGAGGCCTATCTGCAACTGCACAGGTCACAAAACAGGGTGCGCCGTGGCGATCAACCCATCCCCGATAAATTCAAACCGGTAGATATCAATGGCGACGGATATATATCCTTCGACGAACTGATAAAAGTTATTAACGACTATTTTGACGGCAGCTCAGACTTTTCGCCGGATGACATCAAGGAGTTGAACGATTTCTTCTTCGAGCAGTGATTGTTGAAGGTAACCTGTCATTTTTATAAAACTCAAAAACATGCAAATTGGAAAGTATTCATTTGGAATAGGAGACCGTTTCGCACATCAGGGCGAAGCGCAGTTAAACGCTTTGGTAAAAGCAAGCGAATCGTTTGGATTCGAGATTGTTCCCGTGTGGAACAAATCAAACCGTGAACATACCATTGTTCATTCCACTCCTGCCGATACGCGCAGTGAAGCCGACGCTGCCGTGCAAGCGCTAAAGTACAAAGGTCAGTATTTTGTGGATGCCGATCACATCAACCTCAGCAATGTGGACAAATTTATTGATTCGTCGGATTTTTTTACGCTCGACGTGGCAGATTACATCGGAAAAAAGGCGGCGCAGACCGACATCGATGCTTTTGTGACAGCCAACATGAAGTATACCGGCAAGTTGCAAATTCCGGGAATAGATGAACCGTTCGAAGTACCCGTAGAATTATTGCAAAGTATCACTGAAAAATTTTTGTATGCCGTACAGGAAGCGGGAAAGATTTATCGACATATTGAAACGGCTAAAGGCGCAGACAATTTCGTTGCCGAGGTGTCGATGGACGAAGTGAATGATGCACAGTCGCCGGTGGAAATGTTTTTCATCCTGAGCGCTGTTGCCGCCGAAAAAATTCCTGCACAAACCATCGCGCCCAAATTTACCGGACGGTTCAACAAAGGCGTGGATTATGTGGGCGATGTAACACAGTTTGCGAAGGAATTTGAGGAAGACTTGCTGGTAATTGACTTTGCCGTGAAAGAATTTGGTCTGCCCGACAACCTCAAACTGAGTATTCACTCCGGTAGCGACAAGTTTTCGATTTACCCTGTGATGGGCGAACTCATCAAAAAATACGATAAGGGTATCCATGTGAAAACAGCAGGAACAACGTGGTTAGAAGAAGTCATCGGGCTGGCCATGTCCAACGATGAGGAAACCGTTGATTTGGTTAAAGCGATTTATTCCGGCGCTATTGGCCGTTTTGACGAACTTTGCGGTCCTTACGCCACAGTAATCGACATCAACAGAAATGGTTTACCTTCCAATAAGGAGGTAGAACGCTGGACAGGTGAGAAATTAGCTAATACGCTGCGCCATATCCCCGGCCACCCGGACTATAATCCAAATGTCCGCCAGTTAATACATGTAGGTTATAAAGTGGCAGCAGAATACGGCTCAGAATATACCGGAGCGCTCGAAAAACACAAGGAAATAGTAGGACAGCAGGTAAGCGAAAATATTTACGACCGGCATATCAGGAGATTGTTTGGGATCGAAGAGTGAAATGCGTAAACAGCCAGGCAATCATCACCAATAACACTAAAATCGCCAGCATGGTCGCCCATGTTAAAAGGCTTACTGCTGGGATGGCCGAAGCTACGGCCACAAGCGATGCTATAGTTCCGGCGGCAATAGTATAAAGGGGAACGGTCATGCTTTCGCGAAATAATTGTCGTTTGATGATGCCGGCGTCGAATCCGATGGCCGAAAGGGTAGCCCCCTCTCCTACCCTATCCAAAAGATTTCTCCTGATGATCAGCAACATACCAAACAATCCTATCAGCAATCCCAGCCCGCCCAGCATCAGAAATATGGTCAAATATGCGTCGGTGACAGAATTAAATTCTTTCAACCGTTCGTTGCAGTAGCCCAGTTGCAGACCGTAATTGGCCAGTGCCTGCGAAAGGATTTGTTTGACAGCCAACTGTGTAGAATCGGATGTTTGTACCAGCATCACCTCGCTGCCGTCTTCGCCCCATATTTCGGCAAAAAATTGCTTATCCATCAGCAGGTTACCTTGAAAAATGGAAGTATTCAACCCGCCAATGAATTGTAATACCACCGGTTCGCCTTTGCGGTTGCGGTATGTGATGGTATCGCCTACAGATTTCATCAACCCCCATTGCAAAACGGTTTGGTCGGCAACTACGGGGTAATAATCGCCTCTTTTGTGTGAAAGCGCATCCCATATGTCGCGATTTTTGATTTTTGATTTTCGATTTTCGATTTCTAATGTTGTGGCAAACGAAAACGAAGCATCGGCAAGACGGTCAACATCCACGCCCAGCACAGTCGGTTGAGGCGCTTTGTTCAGGTTGAGGCAGCTGGCATCGTCGCCGCCATGGCGGTAAAATTGCAGGATGGATGTAGCGGCAGGCAGGTCAGACAGTCCGAACCGTTCGCGTCCTTCGGCGGTGGAGAGCGAATGATACAATGGTACGGAATTTTCGCCCCACAGTGTAAATCCTCCTGTACCCGACAAAAGACTTGACGCATCGGAAAAACTCTTGCGATTTAGCCCCACCGAAAACACTACAAACAGCCCGGAAGCCAACACGGCAACGGAAATAATACCGCTTCGCCGCCGGTAATTCAGATTTTTGTAAATGATGGACTTGCGGTTAAAACCATGAAAGCCTCTACCCCAAGCCCCTTCTCCGTAAGAGAGGGGGAGAGATACGTCGCACGTGAAGCGGCGTACTGCGCAAGGGCTCCTTCTCCTTTGGAGAGGGAGGGGAGAGAGGCTTTTCCGGTTGATGATATAAGCATACCCCGATATGGCTGCCACCAGAGCGATCAACCCCGTAGCCATAAACAACACGGGCGATTGCACTACTGCAAGGTTGGCGATGAGCAAAACGAGCATCAACAAACAACAGGAAATGGGCAACCATGGTTTTATTTTCGTGGAAGTGGTTTGAGAGGGTGTTTTACCGTCGTGTTTTAATATTCGTCGAAGAGTATACCATATTGTGACGAAGCAAATGACCAGACTGACCAACGATCCGATGGCCAACGACACAGGTTCGATACTTGCCGTGAAATTCTCGGTATGCACCGCTCCTCTCCAGATATTTCCCAGCGCAAAAAGCACTAACCGATTGTACAGCGCTGCTGTAACCATACCTGTCAGAACCGCAATTAGAGTCATTACGACTACCTCGCTCACCAGAATCTTTTGAATGCGTTTGTGAGTATACCCCAATGCTTGCAACAACAGTAATTCCTTCCGGCGGTCGTGCAGCATCCCGCCAAGCGGAATAGTCGCCAGCAGCAATGCCGCGGCAATCACAAAAAAAGCAAGCGAGAGAAACAGCGATTTGAAATCAACGCCTCCGCGGGCAGCCGCTAAACCCGTTTCACGCGGCGAAACAAGCGATATTCCGGCGTCGGCGGGCGAGAGTATTTCGGACAAAATAATCTCCTCGTCGCCTGCGATACGCACAGCGGTTGCCATGCCATAGTTGTTGCCCCACAGCGACGCGCCCGTTGGGTATGCAATCAACGCTTGGGGCGTAGTGCGGTATTCGTCCCAGTAATCCTCGTCTTCTTTCGTGATGCGTTCCATGTCAATGGGCAGGTCGCTGTCCCAGTCGGTACAGTTTTCCACGTTGGACAGACCAGGAAACTCCGCACTCAGCCTGCCGTCTGCCTGAAATACCTGAACCGGCATAATATCGCGTACAACGAACGGATGTTTTTCTTCGGTAAGCACTTTCAATTCGGCAGAAACAAAAAAAGACAACGTTACCGTATCGCCAACCGAAGCATTCAGGCGGCGGGCGGCATAATCGGACAATATTATATCGTTATCCTTCAAACCTATTCCGACGAAACGGTCTATAGCCGTTACAAACGAATAGGGAACTGAAGCCCCTCTCGATCCCCCCCATTGGGGGGAAGGGGGGCTAATATCATTGACTAAATAAGAAAACAGATGATTCACCTGCGGGAAACGTTCGTCCAAGCGCATAATTAAATCTTTCTCAAGGAAAACGCTTTCGGAAACAATTTCACGGAAGCCCCCCTTAACGGCGTAGCCCTCGACGCAGTCAATCCCCTCCATTGGGGGGAAGGAGGTTACCGTTATACCCGAAAACGCGGGATTCCATGATTCCGATAGTACTTCGCCATCGAGTTCCCTGTTCAACATAATGATGTTGCATTTTCCGTCCATTTCTAACTCGGACGTCAACTCCTGCCGGTTGATGAACAGGTTGAACGGCAGCGATTGTTCGTTGCGCAGGTTCAGGTTACCCGACTGGCGGCTGTCAATCACGGATTTTACCC
>Ga0082212_10006659_pt1 | contig 15465 bp, 13 predicted proteins | sample TergutNt197P3_FD_71548 | JGI IMG/M metagenome (GOLD analysis project Ga0082212, IMG submission 71548) | Neocapritermes taracua P3 segment gut microbial communities from Petit-Saut dam, French Guiana - Nt197 P3 | ecosystem: Host-associated > Arthropoda: Insects > Digestive system > Gut ...
CCTGTAGATCACATACTGACAATTCGATTTGATGATGACCGTATAACGGAATACCCCTTCGACGCGGCGGTGGAGGAGCTGGAGCACGCCTTCGCCGTGACGGTGCACAAGAGCCAGGGCAACGAGTTCCCCGCCGTGGTGATGCCGGTCATCGGCGTGGTGGAGCCGTTGTGCTACCGGAATTTGCTCTACACCGGCGTGACGCGGGCGAAGGCGCTGATGATCCTCGTGGGCAGCCGGGGGGAGCTGCAGCGCATGGTGGAGAACCATAAGAAGACGCTGCGGTATTCGGCGCTGGCGGGGATGCTGGCGGAATGCGCTGTAGAGACGCACGGCAGTGCGTCTCCCTAAGCTTGCGGCTCCGCCGCCGGTTTCTTCTTTCTGTTCAGCAGCGCCATCAGCTTCTTGTTGAAGATTACGAACGACGCCGAGGCCACAATGGCAAAGATGGTCATGCCGATCAGCAGGGGCCAGTTGTGGTCGGCGACGGTTGCGCCGAGGTAGGATGCGAGGAACATACCGGGCAAGCGGCCTATGAAGGAAATCAGGTAAAATTTCCAGGCCTTCATGTTTGTCAGCCCGACGAAGAAGGGGAAGAAATCCTTCGGCGAAGGGACAATGAACAGGATGAGCATCACGACGACGCCCGTATCCGCATCGATGAAGCCCTCCATTTTATCAATGTTTTTCTGGCTGACGAACAGGGTGAGCACCCGGCGGCCCAGCACGCGCGTGAGCGTAAACGTGAGCGCCGTGCCCAGAGCCGTGCCGACGGCGCTGATGAGCACCCCGCCCCAGACACCATAGATCATGCCGCTGGCAAAGGAGGTGATCGCCGCCGGGATAGCGGTAATCACCACCTGCATGAACTGCAGGAAGGTCAGAATCAGCACGGTATAAGCGCCGTATGTGCTGGAAAGGTCATTGGCCAGGCTTTCCGCCGCGCCCATCAGGTTATCCAGGAATTGCCCCGACAGCAGGTTCTCCAGGAACGTGCCGGAGAAATCGCCCCCCGCGGTGTATGTTGCGAAATACCGGCCGAACAGGATTGTCACCCAAATTGCCAGTGCCGCGAAAACGAGGATCCCCGCGATGCGGACGATGTCCCCAGCCTCAATCTTCCGCTTCAGGAACGGTTTCTTCATTTTGTTTCCACAGCTTTCTTTCCTTTTAATAACGCAATAATTTTATCTTTGAAAATGATAAACACCACCGTGGCCAAGATGAAAAGCACGGCGCAGACAGCCAGCGGGATGTAGTTGCGGTCCAGGATGTGCGCGCCGAGATAGACGACAGCCAGCATGGTAGGGAGCCGCCCGAAGAGGGAAATGAGGAAATATTTCGGGGCCTTCATGTTGGTCAGGCCAATAAAATAGGAGAAGACATCCTTGGGGCTCGGAATGACGAACAGGAACAGCAGCACCCACAGGGAGGTGTTCCCGTCCAGCAGCTTTTCAATTTTGGCGATATTCTTTTCGCTGACGAACAGCGTGAGCACCCGGCGGCCCAGCAGGCGCGCAAGGTAGAATGAGACCGCCGTGCCTATGGCCGTGCCGGCGATGTTGATCAGCAGGCCCCAGCCCATGCCGTAAATCATGCTGCAGGCAAACGCGATGATCCAGGAGGGAATGGCGGCGATCACCACGAGCAGTATCTGCAGGAGAAATATGACTGCCAACCCGCTTCTGGGGTATTCCACGGAGATATAGTCCCTGAACGCGGCGCCGGAAGCGGTCATGTTGTTCAGCAACCGCTGCAGCCAGTTGCCTGTCTGCTCCGCCGCTTCGATGTCGGTGAACTGCCCGAAGGTCCGCAGATATACTACGGCGGCCCAGACCAGCAGGCCGAGAAACGCCGCGATGGCGGCGATGCGCACCCAATCCCCCGCCTCCATTTTTCGTTTGAGAATGCCAGTTTTTGTTTCGCTCACTGCGCCCCTCCCGGTTTTTTCATTGTCAGCGCGATGCGCTGTTTTTTTGTGTCCATCGATAACACCCAGACCGTCACCACCTGGCCCACCTTGAGCACCTCCGAGGGGTGCCGTATGAACCGGTTCACGATGCGCGACACATGCACCAGGCCGTCCTGGTGCACGCCGATGTCCACGAATGCGCCGAAATCCACCACGTTGCGCACCGTGCCCTTCAGCTCCATGCCGGGGACAAGGTCTTCCATTTTCAACACATCTGTACGCAGGACAGGCGGGGGCAGCTCGTCGCGGGGATCGCGCCCGGGGCGTTTGAGCTCCTTGACGATGTCCCTCAGGGTGGGCAGGCCGACATCCAGCTTGGCCGCGAGGGCCTCCACGCCGCCCGCCGCGATGATTTTCTCCTCCAGGTCCGGCACATGGCCCTTTTTGATGTCCACCCCCAGCGCCGCCAGCAAGGCCCTGGCCGCGTCGTAGCTCTCGGGGTGCACGCCGGTGTTGTCCAAAACATTTTTGCTCTCTGGCACGCGCAAAAAGCCCGCGCACTGCTCGAAGGCCTTCGCACCGAGCTTGGGCACTTTTTTCAATGCCGCGCGGGAGGGGAAGGCCCCGTTCTCCTCGCGATAGGCGGCGATGCTCTTCGCCAGGCCCGCGTTCACACCGGAGATGTGCGACAGCAGCGCGGGCGAGGCCGTGTTGACGTCCGCGCCCACGGCATTGACGCAGTCCTCCACCACGCCGTCCAGGGCGCGCTCGAGCTCTTTTTTGGGCATATCGTGCTGGTACTGCCCCACGCCGATGGCCCGGGGCTCGATCTTCACCAGCTCCGCCAGGGGGTCCTGCAGGCGGCGCGCGATGGACACCGCGCTGCGGATGGAGACGTCGAACTGCGGGAACTCCTCCGCCGCGAGTTTTGACGCGGAGTAAACCGAAGCACCAGCTTCATTTACAATCATATAGGCCAGGTTCCGTGCGCTCTGCATGACATCCACGGCGAACTCTTCCGTTTCGCGCGATGCCGTGCCGTTGCCGATGGCGACGATCTCGATCTGATATTTTTCTATCATGGAGAGGATGAGCCGCCGGGCCTGCTGCTTTTGCGCATCCGAATGGGTGACGTAGATCACGCCGGTATCCAGCACGCGGCCGGTGGCGTCCACAACGGCCACCTTGCAGCCCGTGCGGTAGCCCGGGTCCAGCCCCAAGGCCACCTTGCCCTTCACCGGGGGCTGCAGCAGCAGCTCGCGCAGGTTCATGGCGAAGTTTTTGATGGCGGCGGCGCTGGCCTTCTCGGTGAGCATGGCCCGCATCTCGCGCTCGATGGAGGGAAAAATCAGGCGGTCGTAGGCGTCAATCCCGGCCTCGCGCACCGTCTCCGTGCAGAGAGAACGGCCCGATGGCTCGAGGGTCTCGGAGGCGACCACGTTGCGGCCCTTCACGCCCTCGAGCAAAACGCTGACCTTCAGGAATTCCTCGCGCTCGCCTCTGTTCATCGCCAGCACCTGATGATCCGCCAGCTTCGCCACGGGCTTGCGGAAGTCATAGTAGTCGGCGTAGACGCTGTCCTCGTCCGGCTTGGCGGCCTTGGACTCCACCTCGCCCACCACGCCGCACAGATTGCGCAGGCGGCGGCGGATGTCGGCGTTGTCGGAGATCCACTCGGCGATGATGTCCATCGCGCCCTGCAAAGCCTCTTCGGCGGTGGGCACGCCCTTTTCGTCATCTATGTAGCCTTCAGCCAGCGTGACGGGCGCGGGGCTGTCAGGCGTCTGGGCGTAGATTTGCTCGGCGAGGGGCTCGAGGCCCTTCTCCTTCGCGATGCTCGCCCGGGTGCGCCGCTTGGGCCGGAAGGGCCGGTAGACGTCCTCGATCTCAGCCAAGGTGACGGCCTTGTCCAGGGCCTGCTCAATCTCCGGGGTGAGCTTGCCCTGTGATTCAATCTGCGCGCGTACTTCCTCGCGGCGCTTCTCCATGTTGCGCAGGTATTCCAGGCGCTCGGCCAGCTCCCGCAACACTTGATCATCCAATGCGCCGTGCTGTTCTTTACGATACCGCGCGATGAAGGGGATGGTGTTGCCCTCGTCGATGAGTTTGACGACGTTCTCCACCTGCGAGGGCTGCAGATGGAATTCTGTAACAAGTTGGTTGTGTATGGTCATGGATGGCCTTTCAATGCATGTTTTGATACCCCCTCTGGCCTGCGGGCCATCTCCCCCAAGGGGGCGACTGGGGGAATGGCTATCGCTGTTTTCGATGTGTGAGCACTTCACCAACCCAGCTTCGCCATAATCTCCGCCCACCGCGCCGCATAGCTCTCGTGCCCCGTCAAATCCGGCGCGAAGCCCAGCTTGAGGTAGGTTTTGATGGCGGGCAGGCGCTCGTCCTGGGTTTCCAGCAGGGCGCGGTCGTTGCCCTCGCGGCGCATTTGATGCAGGCACGCCAGGGACACCCAGTAGCCCAAGCCCTGCCCCCGTGCCTCTGGCAGGACCGCCACATAATGCAGGTAGCCCGTGCCGGGGGGCCATTTGTCGCGCTGCCACGCGGCGGCCACTGCTACAGGCTGGCCCTCCTGTTCGAGGAAAAGGATACGCTCGGGCCGGAACGCGGGCTCTGCGCGCATCTTTTCATTAAAGGTGAAGCCGAGCCCGAAGGAGGTGTTGACGATGTGCTCCCACGCGGCGGGGCCCCATGCCTCCTCGAAGACGCGCAGGCTGACGGGCGTTCGCAAGCTACCGCCGGGCGGCAGCTCCAGGGGAGGCAGGGGCTCCGTGCCGCGCCGCATGACGAGGCTTGGAAGGTCGTTACTTGCGGATGTCCTCATAGGAGGTAACCTCCAGGCCCATAATGCGCAGGCGCTCGGTGATGGCGTCCTGGTTGCTGCTTCCGCTGCCCGAGACCATGTGCAGCCCAACCTTCGCCCCCTTGGGCAGCAGGGCCAGGGCGCTGTTCATGGGGGGCGCGATGTTCCCGGCCCAGATGGGCGCGAAGACCTGGGCGGCTTCGCACTCGCTTAAAGGGAGGGCTGGCTCCTCGATTGGCAGCCCCAAGCCCTTGAGGGCCTTGAAGCAGCCCGCGGTGTAGGCCGCAACCTTGCCCAGCTTTTTTGCCGTAGTGATCCCGCACAGCTCCAAGCCGTTTTCGCGGGCGTATTCCCCGGCCAGGTGCTCCGTGTTGCCGGTGTAGGAGTAGCTAATGACTAGTTCGCTCATGATGACAACCTCTTTCTATGATTAACATCTCCGCCAGGGCGGATCCCCAGGGCGGAAGGGGTTCGTAGCCTGCCTCTATGAGGGCTTTGGGGGAGAGGCGCGAGTTGTTCGGCCTTCGCGCCGCCTGCGGGTACGCGCTGGATGGGATGGGAATCACATTGCAATTGATGCCCGACAGCTCGAATATTTTCGCGGCGAAGGCGGCCCAGCTGCACTCGCCGGAGTTCGATGCGTGATAGAGCCCCGGGACGGGCCGCGCGGCCATATCGCACAGCAGGCGGGCCAGGTGCGCGGTGTAAGTCGGCGCGCCGATCTGGTCGTTCACGATTTTTATTTCGGGCGGCAGCGTTTGGGGTTCGGGCGGCTTGCTAGCCGCCCCTACAGGTTGTGCAGCCAGGCGCAGCATGGTCTTCACGAAATTACCGCCGTGGTTGCCGAACACCCACGAGGTGCGCACGATCATATACTTCCCGCTTAAGGTGAGTACCATCCGCTCGCCGGCGAGCTTTGTCGCGCCGTAGACGTTCAGGGGGTTGGGCTGTTCGTCGGTCTCGCGGGGCTGGTCGCCGCTGCCGTCGAAGACATAGTCCGTGCTGACGTAGATCATCCAGACGCCATGCGCGCCGCAGTATTCCGCCACGTAGCCTGTACCGAGCTCGTTGACGGCACGGGCTTGCTCTGGCTCGGCTTCGGCTCTGTCCACGGCGGTGTAGGCCGCGCAGTGAATGACGCAATCGGGCGCGGCGGCCTCCAGGGCGGCGAGGGTTGCGGCGCGTTCGGTGAGGTCGAAGTCGGCGATGTCCACGCCGGCGGCATCCCAGCCACGGCGAAGGGCTTCAATGAGGACGTCATTGCCGAGTTGACCGTGGGCGCCGGTGATGAGGATGCGCATGGGGGCTCCTTTATGGCAGGGTGATTTCGAGGGCGTAACGGTCAACTTTACAGCTGGAGGGATTGTCGGTTTCCCAGTCTACGTCGTAGCAATAGAGCTTGTCGCCGAGCATTGCGGCACGGAAAATATGCCTGCCCTCCACAGGAACCCGTGCTACAAATGATTGCTTCTGCAAATCAAAAACACGAAGTGCAATTGTGTCTCCTCCAGCACCTTCTGCTACAACAAAATAGTGCGCGCCCGGTGCATAGAGAAGGGTCTGGATTTCAACGACTTCGTGCGCCTCCGGCACATCCCGAAGCAAGTCTTCACCGAAAGCAAGTGTTTCGGCGGCATCAAAATCTTTCAGGTACAGAGAGTAAACATAGATTGGTGTAAAATACTCTTCCTCAATTGCGTAGTAGTATAAAATGCCGTCCTGCGCAAAGTAAAAGTCCGCGTGTCGATTGTACGGGTAGGCGATGGGGATTGTCTTGTTTCGCTGTACATCGAATATCCTCCCGCCCCAGCCTCCGTCTGACTCCATGCGTGCGGTGAGATAGATAAAATAGCGCTCGCTCAGCACGTTCTGAATGTAGGCAGTGAAGTGTTTGTCCTCCTGATTGGGGTCAATCAGCTTTTTTTCCTCACCGCTTTGCGCATCGCGCAGCCAAATTGCTTTGCCGCCCATTTCGCCGCTGGCCTTGTAAAACAACGTTTTGCTGTCCGAAAGCCTATACTCGTCCTGCCCTGTATATGCGTTCTGCGCCAGTTGCTGCTCCAGCTCCTTGCGTATAGCCGCGTTTGCCTCGTCGAACAAATCCAATTCGCGCCAGGATACGCTTTTATTGCTGTCCTGCGCAAGGTCAGCAGGGGGCGCTTCGGTTGTTGTTTCCGCTTCGGTGATACCTGCGTGCTCGGTCGTAGCAGGCTGCGTTTCGGGCTCCCCAACCGCGCCGCACCCCGCCAGCAGGGCCAGCAACGCCAGAACGGCGAGGGTCATTTTTAATGTGCGCATGGTTCATTCCTCCATTGTAAATGTCAGCCCCGCCTCCCCCCACAGGGGCGCGGCGGCGTCCTTCGCGGAGAGGATGGGCCGCTCCACGCCCCAGGCGATACCGAAGGCCGGGTCATCCCAGCGGACGGAGCGATCGTGTTCGGGGGAATAGAAGGCGTCCACCTTGTAGAAGACCTCGACGTCGTCCGTGAGGGTGACGAAGCCGTGCAGGCAGCCCCGGGGGATCCACAACTGCCGCCGGTTTTCTGCCGTGAGCTCGGCGGACACCCACTGCATGTAGGTGGGCGAATCCCGGCGGGCATCCACCGCGACGTCGAGAATCGAGCCGCGCAGGCAGCTTAACAGCTTGCCCTGGGCCCGGGGCGCGGCCTGGCAATGCAGGCCCCGCAGGGTGCCCTTTTTTGCGGAAAACGAGCGGTTGTCCTGCACGAAGCGCGCCGAGACGCCGATTTCGGCCAGGGCCGCCTCGTTGTACATCTCGCAGAACCAGCCCCGGGCATCGCCGTGGAGGGCGGGCTCGAGGAGATAGACGCCGGGGAGGGCGAGAGGGGTGGCTTGCATAAGTGATTATCCCTCCTGTAGGGGCGGCTAGCAAGCCACCCGTGCACAACTTCATAATGTATTATTTCGGGCGGCTTGCTAGCCGCCCCTACAGCCTCGCCCTACTCCATCACCCTTGCCTCGTCCCTCCCCCACTGGGGCCGGGAATCGAACGTGGCGCTGTAGAGCACCTTGCCCTCCAGCACGTTCTGCAGGTGCTGGCCGTATTCGCTCTTGCCGTATTTTTTCGCCGAGACCTCCAGCTGTTCCGCGGCAATCCAGCCGGTGTTGTAGGCGATCTCCTCCGGCGCGGAGATGATGATGCCCTGCAGGGTCTCCACGGCCTGCACGAAATTGGACGCGCGCATCAGATTCGCGATGGAGCCGGTGTCCAGCCAGGCGTAGCCGCGCCCGAGGATACGCACGTCCAGGTCCCCGCAATCGAGGTACCGCTGGTTGATGTCGGTGATCTCCAGCTCGCCACGCCCCGAAGGCTTCAGGCTTTTCGCGAATTCCACAACGCGATTGTCGTAAAAGTAAAGCCCGGTTACGGCGTAGTTGCTCTTGGGGACCTTCGGCTTCTCCTCGATGGACAGCACACGGCCGTCCTCGCCGAACTCCACCACGCCGAACTGCTCCGGGCGCTCCACGGAAAAGCCGAACACGGTGGCGCGGCCCTCCTGCCTGGCCGCAGCGCGCAACAGGGTGCCAAGGCCGCTGCCGTAGAAGATGTTGTCACCCAGCACCATGGCCACGCTGTCGCTGCCGATGAAGTCCTCACCGATAAGGAAGGCCTGGGCCAGGCCGTCGGGGCTGGGCTGCACGGCGTAGCTCAGCTGCAGGCCGAACATGGAGCCGTCGCCCAGAAGCTTGCTGAACTTCGGCGTGTCGTCCGGCGTGGAGATGATCAGTATCTCGCGGATGCCCGCGAGCATCAACGTGCTCAAGGGGTAGTAGATCATGGGTTTGTCGTAGACGGGCAGGAGCTGCTTGCTTGTGACCATGGTCAGGGGGTACAGCCGCGTGCCGGAACCGCCGGCCAAAATGATGCCTTTCATGGGACCACTCCGTTCTGTTTTTCCTGACTTCAACACCTGTCATTATAGCCCATTTCGCGGAAAAAGTCAATGTGTATATTTTCGTATCCCGCGGCATATGGATGAAACTGGAAACAGACAAGACAACACCATTTTAATCTTATCGGAGGGGTCACAGTGAAAGGTATCGTTGAGGAGCGCTGCGTGGAGTTGGGCAGCTACATAGTGGAGAACCAGGCCACCGTGCGCGCCGCCGCCAAGCAGTTCGGCATATCGAAATCCACGGTCCACATGGATGTCTCGGAGCGCCTGCGCAATGTCCAGCCCCAGCTCTACTGCCAGGTGCGCAAGGTGCTGGACATCAACAAGTCCCAGCGGCACATCCGCGGCGGCCTTGCCACCCGGGAGAAATACCGGATGGAGGAGGAATAGTTGACAGTGTACAGTTGACAGTTGGCAGTTGGCGTGGTACACTGAAACCCTACGAAGGGGGAAATTGTCCATTGTCAACTTTCAACTGTCAACTGAAATTATTCCCGCCGCACGAGGCCGCCATCTTCGATTTGGACGGCACGCTGCTGGATTCCATGTGGGTGTGGTACGCGGTGGACCGGGAATTCTTCCGCCTGCGGGGGCTGGAGGTACCGGAGGACTATGCGAAGGAGCTGCAGTCCCTCACCTTTCGCGAGACGGCGGAGTACACCATTGCCCGCTTCGGCCTGCATGAAAGCCCCGAGGCGCTCATGGAACAGTGGAACGAGATGAGCTTCCGTCAGTACCGCGACCACGTGCGGCTGAAACCCGGCGCGCGTAAATACCTCGAGTCCCTGCGGGCGAGCGGCGTGAAACTGGGCGTGGCCTCGAATCTGACCACCCACGTGGCCCGGGCCGTGCTGGAATCCAACGGCGTGCTGGATTGGTTCGCCGCGCTGACCTCCGCCGACGAAGTACCCCGGGGCAAGAGCTTCCCGGACATCTGGCTGCTGGCGGCGCGTAAGCTCGGCGTGGAGCCCCGGCTGTGCGTGGCCTACGACGACGTGGCGAAGTCCCTGCCGGGCATGCGCGCGGCGGGCATGACCGCCTGCGCCGTGCGCGAACCGGACATGCCCCAGGACTGGGTATGGATGCAACGGGAGTTCGACTGCTGGATTGAGAGCTTTGAGGATATACCATGAAACGCATCATCATTTCGCTTCTTGCCCTACTATTGTTGCTGGCGGGGTGCACCTGCGCTCCCGTCCCGCCGGTCACAACCGCAGAGTCTTCGTCAGCAGCGCCGCAGGCGACGAGCCCACCGCAGGTGCAACCCACTGAGATCCGCGCGGTGTGGCTGAGCTACTTCGACCTCATGCTGCCGGCAGGGGGCATAACGGAGCAGGCGTACCGGGAGAAATACGAAGCGCTGTTCGCCGAGTTCGCGGCGTTCGGCCTGAACACGCTGTTCGTGCACGTGCGGCCCTTCACCGACGCGATCTACCCATCGGAAACCTACCCCTGGTCGGAGATACTCACCGGCACGCAGGGGAAGAACCCCGGCTACGACCCGCTGGGGGTTTTATGCAAGCTGGCCGAAGAAAACGGGCTGGGCCTGCACGCCTGGCTGAACCCGTTCCGGATTACCCCGGATCACCGGGACATATCCAAGCTGGACAAGAACAATCCAGCTCTGCCGCATATCGCATCTGACGACGGCTGGGTGCGGCAGGTCGACGGGCGTTACTACTGGAATCCCGCCGTGCCCGAGACCCACGCGCTGGTCTTCGAGGGCGTGCGCGAGCTGCTGGAGAACTATCCCCTGGCGGGCATCCACATCGACGACTACTTCTACCCCACCACGGACCCGGCCTTCGACGCCGCGCAGTATGGGGCTTACCAGCGGCAGGGCGGCGCGCTGCTCCCGGACGAATGGCGGCGGGAAATGGTCAGCCAGTTCGTGGCGGGGCTCTACCGCACCGTGCACCGCGCGCGGCCCGGGGCGGTGCTGAGCATCAGCCCCACGGCAAACATGGAGAAGAACTACGGCGAATACTACGCCGACACGGCGCGCTGGATGCGCGAGCCCGGCTTCGCCGACTGGATGGTGCCGCAGGTATACTACGGCTTCGAGCATACAAAGCTGCCCTTCGAGGCCACGGCGCGTGCCTGGGCGGGCCTACCACGGCACGGCGGGCTGCGCCTTGCGCTGGGGCTGGCAGCCTACAAGACCGGGCAGGACGACGAATACGCCGGTGAAGCGGCCCGGAACGAGTGGCAGACGCACGATGACATCCTCGCCCGGCAGGCGCGGCTCTCGCGGGAGTTGAAGGGCTGCAGCGGTTTCGCGATTTACTCTTATACAGGACTTTTCAGCACTTTAATTACAGAAATTGCGTCAAAAGAAAAATATAACCTCCAAAATCTGATAGCTTCCCCCTTTTAGTACAGTATTTATATATAAATTTAAAATAATGTTGCGAAAAAGGGTTGAAATCCACGCTTTCCTGTGCTATAATGCGAAGTGGGCAAATTTGTAAATTTGTAAATCCACAGGAAAGCGAGATTTGCAATATGAAGAAGAGCTTGCGCGCGGGCAATATCGTGGGGGTTGCCCTGCTGTGCGCCGGGATCGCCATGGTGGCCTTCGCGGTCTATCGCAATATGCGCGCGGTTACCGGGCCTGCCGAGGTTGAAACGGTTGCCGCGGAGGTTGCCACCCAGACCGGCACCAGGCCCCTGGCGGCTGCCGCCGGCTGGTCGCCCGCGGCCCGGCCGGGCACCCGCAGTGCCGCCCTGCTGCCCTCGCTGGATACAGACGCCGCCCTGGCCCTCGTGGAGCAGGGCTTTCAATCCGTGGTGCTGCCGGACCCCTTCGAGCTGTTCTCCCCCCAGGAGGCCGCCAAGGCCGCGGAGGTGCTCGATGTTCTGAAGGAACAGAATGTGTTCCGCACGCTGACGCTCACGCCTGTGGAGGAGGCGGACCTGACCGCTTTCGGGCATGCGCTGAACCAGTTGATCGCGGACAGCTCCTTCGATGCGCTGCTGATTTCGGACATCTCCGATACGCACGCCGACGGGACGCTGACCAAGCTGTTCGCGGGGACCCTCACCCAAGTGCTTGACGAGGCCGAGCTCAAGCTTCCGGTGATTTTTGACATCGGCACGCCGGGCAAGGAGCTCACCTCCTACCAGGAGGCCATGGCCTCGCGGGCGGACGAACTGCCCGTCGCGGAGATCCTGGTGCACTGCGGCGCCGCCGGGGCGCAGACGCTGCGGGCGTTCATCAACCAGTTCGATGAGAATACCCCTGTGAGCGCCCTGTTCGACCTGAAAACCGGCATTCCCAACGGCACGCTGCAGGAGACCGTGCAATTTCTCTCCGCCCTGCAGTCCTTCGACGGCATCCCCCTGATCCTGCAGAGCGCCGGCTACACCCCGAAGAATCCGGAGGCGGCGGGGCTCCTGAAGAAGTTCTGCGCGGGCGCGCTGGACCTCATCAACGCCTCGAAGGGCCTGAGTATGAGCCGCCCCGTGAAGAACCTCAAGGCCGAGCAATCCGTATATACGGACAAGCCCACCGTCAATTTCACCGGCGCGAGCAATCCGCTGTTCACCCTGTCCTGCAACGGCAAGGAGGTTTCGCGCAATGAGAGCGGCGACTTCTCCATGGATATGCCGCTGAAAGCCGGCAAGAACGCGTTCAAATTCGAGCACCAGGGCAAGACCTATGTTATAGATGTGTATTATAATGTCACCGTGCTGGAGAGCGTCACCCCGAAAGGCGGCATCGAGACCACCGGCGGCATCGAGATGACGGTGGGCGCGGTGGCGCGGCGCGGCGCGACGGTGACGGCCGCCCTGGGCCCCCAGACCATCACCCTGCAGCCCGGGAGCGCGGGCGGCGAGGACGGCATCAACGCGGACAGCGAGAAGGACTCCGAGTTCATCAGCTACGTGGGCGCTTTCAAGCTGAAGGCCTCCGGCTCCCAAAGAGAGGTGCTGGGCACCCTCATCTTCACCGCCACCTACCAGGGCCTGAGCGAAAAGAAGAACGGCGCGCTGGTCACGCTGCTGCCGGCAACTACCGAGCCTCCTCCCCAGCCGGAGACCACGCAGCCCACGGCAGAGAGCAGCACGACCACCACGACCGCTGCGCCGGACGGCACTTTGGATGGGACGATCCCCGACGGGACCCCCGACGACGAGACGACAACCACCACCGCCACGGGGGACACCACGACGACTGCCACGACAACCACCACCGAGGCCACGACAGTGAAACCGGGGCCGCTGCTCACGCCCTACAGCAACAACGGGCTGGGCACGGCGCAGATGGTGGAGATCACCGAGAGCTTCGCCAACGCCCGCTGGAGCGGCACCAGCGATACGAAGTTCAACCCCACGGCCTCCCCTCTCCTGGCGGGCAGCTTCGACTATGTCACCGGCCAGCAGACCATCGACGGGGCCACCTACTACCTGCTGGGTTCCGGCAAGCGCATCAAGTCCACGGACCTGAAGGTGATCAACAGCGGCTACAAGCTGCCGCTGAACAAGCTGCGGGCCAGCAGCTCCACGGGCGGCTCCCTGACCATGCGCTTCGGCGTAGACTGGAAGATACCCTTCAACGTGGACCTCGTCGGGCAGAGCTACACCTCCTCCGAGGGCTTCAACGGCAATGTCTACGGCGTTTCGAGCTACAACGCCACGGGGCTCGCGATCACCTTCTACCACACAACGAGCTATTCCGGCTCGGTGAGCATAGGCTCGTTCCCGCTGCTGGCCAGCGCGGAATGGAGCAAGGACGCCGCCAAAAACACCGTCACGCTCAAGCTGATGTTCAAGAACGCCGGGAAGTTCTATGGCTGGCAGGCGTATTTCGACGGCGGGGAGCTAGTGATCCGTCTGCGGCCCAAGCCGCCCTCCTCCTTAAGCGGCGCGGTGATCTGGCTGGACGCGGGGCACGGCGGCTCCGATCCCGGCGCGCCCTATGTGGCCTCCCACGCCACACTCAAGCACGAGAAATTCGTGACGATCCTGCTCGCCAACAAGATCAAGGCCAAGCTGGAGGCCGCGGGCGCAACCGTGTACATGACCCGCACGGGCGACTCGTATGTCTCCCCGCAGGAGCGCGTGCGGCAAACCCGGCAGCGCAACCCCGACATGTTCATCTCCATCCACACCGACTCCCATGAGACCGCCACGCCTTCAGGCACCAGCGCGTTCTACTACCGGGCGTTCGGCAAGCCCCTGGCCAAGGCGGTGCACGACCGCATCGTCCAGGCCTACCGGAACAGCATCTATGTCTCCGGCAACGGCATCCCGAACTACGTTGAGATGCGCGACAAGGTGGACCGCCAGGCGAGGTTCTACCCCTTCGAGGTGACGCGCATCGAGGAGTGCCCCGCCATCCTCATCGAATACGGCTACGGCTCGAACCTCACCGAATGCCGCGTGCTGCAGAACGACACGTACCAAAACGTGCTGGCCCAGGCCACGGTGGACGGGATCAAGGATTACCTGGCGGCGCAGTAAGAACAATAGCAAATAGCGAAGCGGCCCATCCATCTGAACAGGCCGCTTCGTTTTTATTTCATTGTAGATTTAGAACCACATCCAGATGAAGCCGAAGCAGAAGAAGAACAGCAGATAGTGATACCATTGGTTGTATTGAGGCTGGGTGCCGAAGATGCCCTTCGGCTGCGCCCTGGTTATCGTCAGGGTGTAATCCTTCGTCGAGCCGTCCTGCGCCGTCACCCGGATATAGGCGGTGTTCGCGCCCACGGCGAGGTTCATCACCTTGCTGGCGTTCTCGTTCGTGCGGGCCGCGTCGTTGTAGAGCTTCCAGGTGGCGCCCGGGCTGGCCGTAAGATTGACGGTCAGGCTGGCGGTGCCGCTGGCCGCGTTCGCCGTGATGTTCGTCCCGCTGATAGTTGCGCCGCCCGGGCTGCTCACGGCGATGATGTCCTTGTTGGGGCTCACGTTCACCGTGAACGACACGTTGAAGCTGCGCGTTACGCCCACGCCGCTCACGGTCACGGTGGCGGTGTAGGTCACCCCCTGGGCAAGGCCCGTTTTGGGCGCGACGGAGAAGGTGCTGCCCGCGCTCACCCCTATGCTGGGCAGGGACGCGGCGGAGAGCGTGAAGCTGCCCGCGTTCGTGCCGGAAAGCGCGATCGAAACCGGCCCGGTGGGCACGGTGCCGGTATTGTTCACCTGGACGCTCAGCGACGCCGGCAGCGGGTAGCCGAATACAGCGGCAGGGAACACATACGGCGTTGTTTGCGTGAGAGTGAAGTCGGGGGCCGCCACGGTGACGACGAAGTCCTGCGTATAGTTTGTGCCGGCGCCAAGGCCGTCCACGATGGTCGCCCGGACGGTCACGGTGCCGTAGCCCGTGGTGTTCAGGGTGCTGCCGGTGATGGTCGCGCCCGTCGTCCCCGGACCCGGGGGGGTGAGCACGCTCCACGTGATCGCCTGATTTGACGCGTTGGAGGGGTTCACCGTGCCGGTGAGCGCCAGCGGGACTCCCATCGGCGTGCCCGTGGGCCCGTTCGTGATGCCCGTCACGGCCACGAAGGGGCCGGATTCCACGTTCATCGCGCTGCCATAGGGGCTGTTGATCCTGATCTGCACGCCACTGGCCACGTTCTGTGGGTGGCAGTCGGAGTGGTAAGACAAATTCAAGTTATGCCCCGCCTCGTGAAAATTGGAGTTCGGAGTTGACACGGCGTCGAACCGCCCGCCAGCTACATAAAACGGATTGCCAACGGTAGCGGTATACGGTATGGTGGTTATTGTGGCATATTTTTCCAGACCGACACCCTTATGGAGGTCGTTGTAGTTCGCTCTGGTGATGTCATTTCCTTCGCTGTCTTTTTCGTTCGCTG
>Ga0082212_10006660_pt1 | contig 15465 bp, 12 predicted proteins | sample TergutNt197P3_FD_71548 | JGI IMG/M metagenome (GOLD analysis project Ga0082212, IMG submission 71548) | Neocapritermes taracua P3 segment gut microbial communities from Petit-Saut dam, French Guiana - Nt197 P3 | ecosystem: Host-associated > Arthropoda: Insects > Digestive system > Gut ...
ATCCAACTGCCAGTCTTCTTTAACGACCTTTCCATCCAATCACCAGCCAATGGACTACTGATACCACCGAGAATACTAGCCAATGGATGATCGGGGTCCGCGTTTTCAAGAGCTTTCTCTATCGAATAATCGAACATAGATATGCGTTCTCCATGTTCCCACTCTTGTAAGGGTTCGTTATTGTAGGTTTTTGCGTTCACCGACTCGTATCCGGTTTGCTGAATAATGTTCAGTTCGGTATTTCTTTTGCGGACACGTTCTGCAAAGGGACCGTCCCATGGGTTGAAAGGTTTTAAATAGTTTGGCGCATCATCTCTGGCGGTTGTTGCCAATGTTTTGATTCGTTGGTTTTCGGCTGCTTCTTCCGCCGCCCGATCAGAGCCGAGGACTTCCCGTTGAACCGGCGCAAAGGGATCGATGACCGCACTGGGCGTAGCGGGCGCAGAATGAAACACACTGGCAAAGGGGTCGTTGACGGGGGCTTGCCCCAAAAATTGCTTGCCGTTTCCTTTTGGCGGTGTGAGCCAGTGGGCGTTGGGGGCTGTTTGGCAACCGGACGCGAAAACGGCGAATGCGGCAATGGTGAAAATGATATTTTTCATATTGGATCGGGGATCAATAGTGCGTGTGCCGGATAATAGCGATTTGGGAGATTCAATGCAAGAGCAATCGACACGGATACCAAAACCGCCCCCACTTTATTTTGCCCCGTTTTACGGTATCCTATGGACAATCGTTCGGCAGTCGAAACTGCCGAAAAACTTTTCCACCAACCCACCAGAAAGGATATTGCTGTGCCGCCTGCCAAACTTGATGCCATTTTCAAACCCCAGTCCATCGCCGTCGTCGGAGCCTCCACCGAGCCGGGAAAAGTCGGGTATGACCTCCTCAATAATCTCGTCCGAGATAAATACACCGGAAAGATTTATCCCGTCAATCCCAAGGCAAAGGAAATCCTCGGTCTCGAAGTTTTCGCCTCTCTTTCTGCCGTACCGGGCGACGTTGACCTCGCCGTTCTCGTGATTGCCCCCAAATTCATTCCCGGTGTGATTGCCGAAGCCAAAGCAAAAGGAGTCAAAGGTTTCGTTTGCATCTCTGCCGGTTTCAAAGAAGTCGGCGGCGAAGGAATCGAGCGGGAAAAGGAACTCACCAAACTCGTGCAGGAAGCCGGTATTCCCCTCATCGGACCGAACTGTCTCGGTGTCATCAATCCCGGCATCAACATGAACGCCTCCTTTGCGGCGAAAATTGCCCTCAAAGGACATCTCGGCTTCATTTCCCAGAGCGGTGCGTTTTGTACTTCGGTTCTCGATTACGCCGAAGCCCGAAAAATCGGATTCAGCAAGTTCGTCAGTTTCGGTAACAAAGCCGATGTTAAAGAGACCGCCCTCTTGGAATATATGGCGGACGATCCCGACACCAAAGCGATTGCAATGTACCTCGAAGATATTTACGATGCAAAACTTTTCCGTGAAGTTGCCGCCAAAACTTTTTGGGAAAAGGGCAAGCCGATTCTCTGTATCAAGTCCGGTCGTAGTGCCGAAGGGGCAAAGGCGGTCAGTTCGCACACTGGTTCGCTTGCCGGCGGTGATGCCGAATACGAAGCGATCCTTATGCAGTCCGGTATTCAGCGGGTGAACACCATTTCGGAACTTTTCGACTTGGCGGCACTCTACACGACACAGCCGCTCCCCAAAGGCAACCGCTTGGGCATCATTACGAACGCTGGCGGACCCGGTATTATGGCAACCGATGCGGCAATGGCTGCCGGGTTGACGCTGGCTCATTTCGAGCAATCGACGGAAGATAAACTGAAACCGCCGGTATTGCCGGAAGCCGCCGCTCTGCACAACCCGGTGGACGTGATTGGCGATGCACACCATGACCGATACGAAGCCGCCGTCGATGCGGTGATGGCTGACCCGAATGTTGACTGCGGAGTGATCGTGTTGACTCCGCAGTCGATGACCGACACCGACAAGATCGGTGAAGTGTTGCCCGCCATCATCAAGAAGCACGGCAAGCCGGTCGTTGGTGCGTTCATGGGAGTTAAGGAAGTGGAAATTGGGAGCCACAATTTGATTGATCGCGGCGTGCCGAACTATGCGTTTCCCGAAAATGCGGTGCAATCGCTTGCCGCCGCCACCCGGTTGGTTGAAATGAAAGCAATCACGAAGCGGGAATATGTCGAATACAAAGACGTGGATGCGGCAAAGGCGAGCAAGATTATTGCCGATTACTTGGGGAAGGATACGGAAAAGTATCTCACGCAAGCGGAGTGCCGGTCGCTGTTCGAGTGCTACAAATTGCCGTTGTTGGCAAGCGGTATCGCAAAATCGGCAGACGAAGCGGCAAAGGTCGTCAGTGGTATCAACGGCAAGGTCGTGATGAAGGTCATGTCGGAAGACGTGAAGCACAAGTTCGATGCGGGCGGCGTGTTGCTCAACATCGAAGGAGCGGACGGTGCAAAGAAGGGATACGACCAGATTTACGCCAACATTGCGAAAAATGTACCGGGAGCAAAGATCGACTCGATTTTGATCGAGCAGATGGCACCGGAAGGGGAAGAGGTGATTGTCGGTTGCAGTCGCGGCGGCTTGGGTCCGCTGATGATGTTCGGCTTGGGCGGAACATTCGTCGAGTTGATAAAAGACGTACAGTTCCGACTGGCTCCGATGTGGAAGGTAACGGCAGAGGAAATGGTGCGTTCGATCAAGGCGTTTGCGAAGTTGGATGGTTTCCGTGGTGCGCCGAAACGGGACATCAATACGGTAGTGGATGTCATTTTGCGGATGTCGGCGATGGTGGTGAATCATCCCGAAGTGGCGGAATTCGACATCAATCCATTGATTGTGCATGCGGAAGGCAAGGGTGCATCGGTTGCGGATAGCCGGATTATGTTACGAAAGGCGTAAAGTTAAGGGAACCTCTAAAAACCTCCTTGCGTCCTTTGCGAATTTCTTTGCGTCCTCTGCGGTAAAATTTAACCGCAAAGTACGCAGAGGATTCGCAGAGTAAACAAAGAAACAGTCCCCCACTGAATCCGACCCGCCGCCTGAGGCGGCGGGGTCAGTACGTCGGCTGAAAGCCTAATGTTTTACACGCCCATGAACAACACATATGTGTGGCGATCGTCCCCTTCCTTGTTTTTCGCGGTGAGTTTGTTAAAATCAAACTGTCATGCCGATACCGAAATATCCCGATTGAATGGCAGATCCCGCACTAAAAGAAACGGAAAACGACGTGTCCAATCCCAAACGCGGTGTACCGGCAGGACTCTGGGTACGTTGTCCTGGTTGTCAGGCAACCATTTTCCGTAAAGAAGCCGAAAAACGTATGAATGTTTGTCCCGAATGTAGCAATCATTGGTACGTGCCGGCTTGGCAACGCATCGGACAAATTTTTGATGCTGGGACATTTGAAGAAGTCAACGCTCATCTAACCACCGCCGATCCGCTTCATTTTAACGACCGCCGCCCTTATTCCGACCGCATTAAAGCCGATCAGATTGCAACAGGACTCACCGAAGCCGCTGTAACGGGTATCGGGAAAGTTCGGGCACGGCGGCTCGCTTTCGGTATCACCGATTCGCACTTCATCATGGGAAGCATGGGATCGGTCGTCGGTGAAAAATTGGTGCGGATTACCGAACGGGCAACGGAAGAAAAACTACCGTTAGTTCTCGTGTCAGGAAGCGGCGGCGGTGCGAGAATGCATGAGGGAATCTTATCCCTGATGCAAATGGCAAAGATTTCGGCGGCGTTGGCACGGTTTCATCGTTCCGGCGGATTGTACATTTCGGTTATGACCAACCCCACGATGGGAGGCGTGGCGGCGAGTTTTGCGATGCTGGGAGATTTAATTTTTGCCGAACCGAAGGCACTCGTCGGTTTTGCCGGACCGCGTACCATTCAAGCCACGCTTCGGATGGAATTACCCAAAGGTTTTCAAACGAGTGAATTTCTTCTGGAACATGGTTACGTCGACCGAATTATCCAACGGCAAGACCTCAATACGGAAATTGCTAGGGCGGTGGACTACAGTGGGTTTTAACACGCAGAGGGGGGCGATACGGGCAATTTTTTATTGGTGCAAATCACATGGATCGTGCTGTTGGCGTAGGATATTTCCATTGCGTTACATTTTTCTCGCATTGACAAGACGGGAGTATGTGCAAACCGTTGTACCGGCGGACTTAAGTCCACCGCTCTTTGATACGTTACTTGCGCGGAGCAAACGTCCAACGTCCCAGTTCCTTGTTCTGACTGACCGAATCGACGACAATTTCCAATTTGTCTCCTTCCGCTTTTCCGTGAATGACCGTAACGTCTTGCTCCAAATTGGAGCCGCCGCCGACAATCTGCGCCCAAGTTCTTTCTGCCGTCGGCTGGTCGATCCGAAACCGATGCGTGTGCGCACAAATCACCGCTTGAACGCCGTGCTCCGTCAACATCTGTCCCCAAAGATCGCCCGCTTGCCGTTGAAATGCCGCATAACCCGTCGGCAAATCGCCGCCGTTCGCATCCGGTCGGGAATCGAACAACGGAATATGACAAAACGCCACCACAAAAGGAGCCATATTGACCTGCTCGCTTTGCAATACCTTGCCCAGCCAATCACGTTGCTTGACCCGATACGGTTCAAACATTGCCATTCCGCCCCATTCGGTACGATTGTCCGGTTTGTCTTCGCCAGTGTCCAAACCGATCATTGCCAACGGTCCCTGTCGCACCACAAAGTTTCGTCCCGTCGAAAGTTCCGGTTCGAGCGATACCAACGGTCGGCTGAATTGGGCAATCTGTTGTGGTCGCTGTTCCGGCATTGGATACGTTGCCAAACAGAGCGGGAGATTTCGTGCCCATTTTCCTCGATAATCGTGATTGCCGGGTGCAAAGAGAATCGGCTTTTCCGTTGCAAATGCCGTGCCGCCGGGATTCAAAACCGTGTCGATGGCAACCTGTTCGTCGTTATACCAATCGACGACATCGCCGTTCCAAACGGTGTAGTCCGAATTGAGAGTCCGCAACCGTTCGCCGACGGCTTTGAGTAGCGGCGGCTTGTTGTGCGTGTCGTTGATCACGGAAAACGTAGCCGATGGATTGTTTTCGCCGGGCGTTTCAAAGGAAAACGTCTCGCTGGACACCGGCTCCCCTTGCTGAAAAGTGTACGCATTGACGAAGCGGAACGGTCGCGTAACCGTCCGGTAGAAATATCGGGTATTCGGTTGGAGACCTTCGATTCGGATTTGCATAAAACGTTCGGAATAGGCTTTCTGACCGAACATTTCGCCGTAGGCGGCTTGATCGAGATTGTCCTTGTCGGTGCCGTATTGAATGAATCCGGCGGCGGGTTGTCCGACTGCCCAAACGACAGTGATGCCACGCTGGGTCGGACATTGTAGCGACGGCAGCGAATCAACGAGTTTCGGTTCGGATGCGGAAGTCTCTTGGGCAAGCAGAGCGGGAGCGGCAAGAGTTGCACCGAGTACTCCTAAAAAACGGCGACGGTTTGTGATATGCGTCAAAGCGATGGAAGGATTTCTATCACTGGGGACGAATGTGTGTATTTGAAAAGCGGTCATCGTATCTGCCTCCTGTACTCGACAATATTGTAGCGGAATGAGGGAAATTTTCAAGGCGTGTGAAGTGTCTCAAGCGATCAATCGCGATCCGAAACTCTTGTTTTTCTTTCACCGTGCAAAGTTTATACTGGGAAGAAATTTTTCAACCGACAAGGCTGTAACAAAAGCATGACATCTCGTTTGCGTTTGAGCCGTGATGTGCGCCGTATCCATATTTTTAGTACGCATTGAAATCAACTCAAAGTATCCTCGCAACCTTCTCCGCAAGCGTTTTTACCGCTCGCAAATCGAGTTTGCCCGTTCCCAATATCGGAATCGACTCCACCGCAAAAAAGTCCCGAGGAGACGGAATCCATAAATTCGGCAAACCCGCCTGCTGTAACAATTTGCAAACATCTTCCGCAGGTATCGGCAACTGCCGATACAACACTATCAACCGCTCGCCGCGCCGCTCGTCAGGAACCGATGAAACCGCCGCTAAAACATCACCATCCGATTCACCCGACCGTTGGGAACTGATAATTTTTGTGATTTCATCCTCGATCAAAATGTGCGGCACCATTTCGCCTCCGATCTTGGAAATCCGACTTTCCCGACCGACAATCCGAATGAATCCATCATTGTCAATTGTCGCAACGTCTCCCGTCGTGTACCAACCATCCCGCAATACTTCGGCGGTCTTTTCCGGGTCTTTGTAATACCCTTTCATCACGCTTGGTCCCTTGATTTGCAACATACCGGGCGTATCCGGCGGCAACACATTGCCCGTCTCCAATTGGATAACCCGTGCCTGTACATTGAAGAGCGGTCGTCCAATCGTGCCTTCCCGTAACCAGTCCTGATAGTCGCTCCGCCGTCCTTTCGGCACATTGACCGAAACAACAGGAGCGAGTTCCGTTGCTCCGTAACCTTCGGCAGGGCGAACACCGAACTTTGCGTCCCAAGCATCAATCAGGTCGGTCGGCAATTTTTCTGCTCCGCAGACGACCGTATTCATCGATTCGTAATCTTCCTTCTTGGAATTTTTAAGATAAGTCCGCAGGAATGTCGGCGTGGTCGGGATGGCAGTGCATCGGTATTTTCGGGCAACTTCGGCAACCTTTTTCGGTTCCAGCGGACTGAAATGATAGACTCCTTTCACGCAGGTCATCGCCGGGAGCCAAAACGAAGTGGTGTAGCCGAATGAATGAAAGAGCGGCAACGAACCCAAAAGAACGTCCGTATTTTGCAAATTGAGGTGTTGAAAAAATGCCCGAACGTTTTCGGCAATGTTCCGATGGGTGATCATTGCTCCCTTTGGAGTCCCCGTCGAACCCGACGTGTAGATAATTGTCAAAACATCATCGAGCGTAACCTTGTCGATGCCGAATACCCATTCCAGACAGCGAATCGGCGTGACATAAGCGTCAATAAGCCCGGCGGCTTTGTCGTACCATTTAATTTTGTCGCGCAGGTCTTCCATGATAATGAGTTCCGCATCGAGTTTGAGGTCAGGAAAGCGTTCCAAGACCCGCCGACTCGTGATCACATGTTTGACTCCGGCTTGCTTAATGCAGTAATTGATCGTGTCGAGATGAAAGGTATAGTTCAGATTGACGGTCGTTCGGCAATCCAGTGCCAGTGTGAGATTTGCCAGTACGCCATAGACGGAGGTCGGCATTAACACGCCGACGTTTTGTTCGTCTTTGGCAAGGATTCGGCGTAGAACCTTGCGTAAAATGAGGATGGTCATAAAGGTTCGACCGCCGGTGAGTTCTGTGCCGGTGGAGTCGACGAACTTTCGTTCTTGGAGAGCAACCCGGCAAGAGCGAAGCACTTGCCGAATGGGAATGAGTGGTTCGTGAGTGGACATGCTCAGTATTATACCACAGTCGAAATGGAATTTGAGGGATACCGGATTTTTTTATGCGAGGGTCATTGTTTGTGTTTCCAGATTGCATGGCTATTCAAAAATATCGTCTAATTCGACATCGATTTGTTCTCGGTACTTTCTGACTCCCGCCAAGAGTGCGTAGAGTTTTTGAGGAAATTTAACTTGGTCAACATAATCATGGTAACTTTTTTTCCAATCGATTTTCAGTTCTTCTGCAATCGTTTGGAGAGTCCATTCCATTCGGTCCAAAATATGGTCGTTCGTGAAACGCAGAACGCGAAAGCCATGTTTCTGTAAATAATCGTCCCGTTCTTTGTCTTCTTGCCGAATTGTTTCGTGGTATTTGCCGTCCAATTCGATGATCAATTTCTTTGAAGGACAACAAAAATCGGCAATGTAATATCCGATGGGATGTTGCCGGCGAAAGCGGAGTCCCGCAAAACAGGAACCCCGTAAAAATTGCCACAGAATTCTTTCCGGCAACGTCATCCTTCGGCGAAGTTCTCGCGACCGTTTGAGTATAAATTTGTTCTGCCGTTTGTTCGGCATAGTCTTTCTGCTTGCTTACACTGTCCGATTGAGCCGATTCCGCTGAACTTGCAACATCAAATCAACCTCGCCAAGAGAAATGTTCAATCGCTGAGCAATTTCCGGCGGGTCCAAACCGTAGTTCGACAGCATTTCGACTTCGTCACGAAGATTTGTTGTTGGCGTTTCTTCTTTTTGTGGTTCCGTCGGGCGCAGAACCAAAATTGATTTCGATTGCTCGCCGAATGTTGTACGCTGTTTGATCGTCCTGCGGACATCCTCCAAATCTTCAGTCAACTCCTTAAGTACATCGGCAAGCGGAGCGGCTTCGTGTGCAGATTCGACCGCCGAAAGAACGGTCGGCGACGTATCGGCATTGGCATTTTGGGCAATTTGCTGTTGCCGTTCAATTTGTTTTCGGGCAACTTGTTCAAGATGTTCGAGCAGAATTTCGAGTCGGTTTGCAGTTCGGTTCGCATCCAACGTAATCGCTTGCAGTGCTGCCATTTTACAGTCGATTTGTCCGATAATTTGCCGACCAATCTGATGGACTTCCGCTTCCCATTTGGCGGCAACACCCTGAATGTTTCCTGTAAAAGGGGTACTGAAGGGATCTGCCAGCGGTATCCGTGTTTGGGCGGCAGAGACCTTCGATTTCGGCACGACGGCGGATAACTGCTGTTTTCGTGCTGTTTCGTGGGCGGCTTGAATGGCAATGCGGCGTTCCTGCTCGCGTTTGGCATTTCTTCGTGTCCGCTGAACCCACAGACGCAACATCATCAAGACCACAAGGACGAGTCCGAGCAGCGCAATATGGTGGAGGTCAATTTCAAAAGGAATCTGTTCCATTGTCTGTAAGTCTAGCGAAAATATCCGTTTGAGGCAAGGGCAAGATGCTTCCGACCAGATGAAACAATAATGAATGTCAAATTGGGTAATTCACGATTTTTACAACGGTATCGCCACATTATCAATCAGCCGGGTCGAACCAAGCCGAACGGCAAGGAGAATCACCGCCGCCGTCTCGATAGTCGTCAGTTCTTGCAACGTAACCGGATCAACAACGGCAATATAATCTATCGTCATCCCGCCCATCGAAAGAATTCGGTCTTGAATCATCTGCCGAATCGTTTCTGCCGAACGGACATTTTCGGTTGCGATCATGTTTTCCGCTTCGGCAAGGCTTTGCGACAGGACGACCGCTCGACGGCGTTCCATTTCCGAAAGATACCGATTGCGGCTACTCATTGCCAATCCATCTGACTCGCGGATCGTTTTTCCCACTACGATTTCGATAGGAAAATTCAAGTCGGCAACCATTTTTTTGATGACGCAAAGTTGCTGGTAATCCTTTTGCCCGAAAAACGCCACGTCGGCTTGCGAAACGAGAAACAATTTGAGCACGACCGTTGCGACACCATCGAAGTGTCCCGGTCGGATTGCCCCTTCAAACGGCTCGGTCACGCCGTCGACGTGAACAGATGTCCCGAAATTTGCCGGATACATTTCCTTTGCATCGGGAACGAACACAGCGGGGGAACCGACGGTTTCCAAGAGCCGTAGATCGTTTTCCAGTGTTCGAGGATAGCGGAAAAAATCTTCGTTCGGTCCAAATTGCGTCGGATTGACGAAAATCGAAACAACCGTGACATCGCATTGTTCGTTCGCAAGTTTCACAAGGCTCAAATGCCCGTCGTGCAATGCTCCCATCGTCGGAACAAGCCCGATCCGCTTGCCTGATAAGCGTTGGGCGTGAACAAATGAACGAAGTTGTGCGACGGTGGTAAACATAGAAACGAAAAGCATTTTACTAAATTCGGACGTTTGTGTCGAGGACTGTGTTTGTCTTCGGTGAGACGTGTTCTGGTATCTATCCCCTCTTCTCAATCATGGTACAATGTTGGAATAGGTTAGTTTTTCGAGGATTGTCCATGTCTGCCGTCCCATCGTATTCAGAAAGAGCCAAAGTACTATTGCCGCCGAATCCAAAGGCGTTTATCGTTGATGACTCCGTACCGACACGGAGAATCTTCCGTACCATTTTACAAGAACTCGGTTTTACCGTCAGCGAAGCGGTCAACGGAAAACTCGCCCTCGAAAAACTCGAAAGCGAAATAGAAGATACAACCATTATTTTTTCCGACATTAGCATGCCCGTGATGGACGGTTTTGAGTTCTGCTTCAAATTGATGCAACAACCCTGGTATAATCGTACACCGTTTATCCTTGTTTCGACGGAAAGCGATGCGAAAAATGTGATCAAAGGACTCAAATTCGGTGCAGACGATTTTCTGCCAAAACCCTTCGACAAAGAAATTGTCGCCCAAGTACTCATGCGGATTTTTCAGTAATTGCAAAATTCCTGGTTTTATTGAAGGATGGCATTCGAAGAGTAATAAACGGTCAATTGTAGTGTCCTTTGTAAATCCTTTGTGTACTTTGTGGTTAATTTTTTATCACGAAGGACACAAAGATTGCACAAGGGACACAAAGAAAAACCCTATTTAGCCGGTATTCCGGCAGAAAACAATTATGACAATCAAAGTTAACCTACAAGACAGAGTGGCAATCGTTACCGGCGGAACGCGAGGCATTGGACTCGGCATCTGCGAAGCCCTTGCCGAGTGCGGAGCGAAAATCGCCTGCATCGGCACCAATCCCGAAAAAATGCAAACCGCCCTCGAAGCCATCCGCAAACACAACGTTGATACCGAAGGATACATCTGCAACGTTGCCAATACCGAAGATGTCGAAAAGACCGTCGAAGATGTTTTGGCAAAGTTCGGCAAAGTCGATATTCTCGTCAACAACGCCGGCATCACCGACGATGTGCCGCTCGGTGCGATGAAAGATGAACAGTGGAAAAATGTCATCGATGTAAACTTAACCGGACCTTTCCTGTTCACGCGGGCTTGCACCAAGCCGATGCGGCGGGCGAAGTCGGGACGAATCATCAATATAACAAGTATTAGCGGTCTCATCGGGAACAAGGGGCAGGCAAACTATTCTGCCTCGAAAGCCGGTCTCATCGGCTTCACCCGAACCGTGTCGAAAGAACTTGCCGGTAAGAACATCACCGTCAATGCGATTGCTCCCGGCTTTGTCGAGACGGACATGACTGCCGTTTTGCCGGAAGCGTATAAAGTCGAGATTAAAAACCGTATTCCATTGGCACGTTTCGGACGTTCCGAAGATATTGCCAATGCCGTCTTGTATTTTGCCAGTGACGAAGCATCTTTCGTTACCGGTCAGATTTTAACTGTTGACGGCGGAATGATTATGTAACCGGTATGATGGGGAAATGGATAAAATAAACAGTTTACGTCGAAGATTCGGCGATTTTCCGTCGGGGCAGGATGGGTGGCAATCTTGCACACCTCGTGGGATGGGCGGTTGACTCTTTGACATTTTATGATAAAATGTCATTTTCAAATCCTTAATTAATTCACAGCAGTCATGGCAGACACAAAAGAAAGAGTCGTAAAGATTATCGCTAACCAATTCGGTCGGGAGGCAGACACGATCACGGAAACGACGGACATTGCCAACGATTTGGGAGCAGACTCGTTGGAACTTGCCGAATTGCTTCTTGCATTTCAGGAAGAATTCAACATCGACATCGACGATTCCGAGACGCAGAATCTCGCAACCGTCGGCGATGTGATTAAGCAGATCGATGCGAAACTTGCCAATCCGGGATAGTATCGCATTAACACAGCAAGCCGCTCTGAACGTTTGCGGCTTGTTGAGTTGCTCTCACAGCACCTCGATCTCGTACCAAACGGTCTTATCATCGGGGCTCAACTTCACGTTGTTGCCTTCGGTTTTGATTTCCGCTCGGCGATTGCCGCTCTCGTCCAATGGATAACAACGAACACTTGCCGCTTTCGTAAATTGCAACGAGAAAGGAATCCCCTCACACAGCACCGGTTCATCGCCGATTCGGTTGCCATACGTAATGTTGTCTCCCGATACCGTTGCCAATTCCAAACCGGTGTTCTGCATCAGACCGGTCGCTGCGACGAGTATCCGAATCGGTTTTCCCTTCGCTTCGGCAGGATCAAATCCGTTGCCGTTCATCGACACCAATGAAATCGTTGCCCAATTCAACCGCGTTTTGCCCAAAGTCAACACGACATGATCGAGATCGTATTTTTCTCCGTCGCCGCTAAAACCGGTGAACAATTTCGTGTTTGCCGACTTGACCAAAAACTTACGCCCTAAATTGTTCGTCGCAGGCAACCAATGCATCTCGTTGCCGATTGCCGAAATCTCACGGGGAACATCGGGAGTCGCATAATCCCATTCCGCATCAGATATATTGAGACCCGTTCGGTACAGTAACGCATATCTCGGATTTAATCCGATGCCGCTAAAATTGAAATTCCAGGGGCCCGCCTGCCTTTGGAAAAGTTCGAGTTCCGTCTTTTCATCGAAGCGACCGAGCAACAACGATTCCCCTTCGGCAACGTCTCCCCGCACGAACAGGGCAACGCATGCCGGTTGGTGTACCAACTTCGTCGTGTATCCGACCATATCGAAGAAACTGGTTACTTTTTTCGGTTCCAGAGCGGCTTTGTTGTGCGAATAAGCGAAATGAAAAAATCCGTCCCAATCTTGATACCGACCGAACGCCGCCAAAATTGGTAACGCTTCCGCTCCATATTGATTCGGAAACGGTGCGTCAAATTCCGTGACGGTATAAGGTTTTCCGTGCGGACGCGCCGTTGCAAGCCGAGGCAATATCTCTCTGTCAAGGTAGTTGACCATCGCCCGATTGCTGATTGTCCAGTTGTTCGAGTCCCACGGTCTGCCGGGAAAACGAGGGTGATTCCAATAGGCGTGAACATCGGCGAAATCGAGTTGCGATTGAATCGTCGTCGAACCGTAGTACATTTGCGTACCCGTTACCGGTTGCCGAACTTTGAGGTCATCCTTCAAGAATCGGTACATTCCGAGCCAATACTTTTTCTCGATGTCAAAGAGGAATGCGCAGAAGTCATTACGGGCTTCTCTGGGCAACGGAATCGGTGCTTCGGCGGCATTGCCCGGCTTGGTAAAACCGTCTTTGTCGATCAGCGGAATGGTTCCGGTTTGAAGCGTTTGGTTTTCCGGCAATCCGATCTGTCCGCCCGGCTTGAGCGTCGTATCGGAAAAATCGTAGGCAAATCCTTCTTTGAAACTGCCGATGTCGAATCGGGTATTTTGGCATGACTCTTTCGGTGTGAACGAAAATGTGAACGTTTGCCATTCCGTTGTCAGCGGCAGACCGGCGGAAAAACCGAGGTTGCCGTAGTCCCCTTCGCCTCTTCGGATGCCGACATTCGCCTCGACAGGTTTATCCGCCTTCGCCTTAATGGAAAAGGTATAAATTTTGCCCGCCTCGACCGCACCGATTCGAGCAATGAGTTGCGGATGCCACGTCACGTTGCCATGTTTTTCGACTTCCAACCGAAAAAAACCATCGGTTTCTCTTGCCCGATGAACGGTTTCAGGGTCGATTTCGACGAACCATTTCTGACTCTCCAAGTTGCCGCGAAGCATTTCTTCGCCGAGCGGAGCGTTTTGAAATTTCCATGCTTGTTTCAGGGATTCGTCGGTTCCGTATTTTTGCTTCAGAAATTCGTTCCATTGTTTTTGGAATTCGGTAATATACGGGGCGGGCATCGTTAGGATTTTGGCAGTTCGTGAACCTCCCCATTCGGAGACGATGGAGTTCTCGTTGTTGATTTCGATCACGGCAACAGCGGGTTCCTCAAAGTAGGCGGTGCGTGTGTAAGGATTGACGTGCGTTAAAAGGTCTCGGGCATATTTCTTATGCAATTCGATAAACGGCGGATAAAAATTGTCGAGTCCTTTGTCATAGTCGGGACGTTCGGCGGTATGAGAAAAACCATCGCGGTCGTCGAACTTTCGGGAGACATGCAGATTGATGTCCACGTAAATGCCGCGAAGTTTGAGTTGGTAGATCAGATAATCGAGCCGGTCGAGTTGTTGCGGATCAATCGTCAGAATACTATTAGGATTGTTTCCCCAGATGTCGCGGTTATCCATGTGATGCAATCGAACGCAGTTAAACCCGAATCGAGCGAGTCGGGCGGCTAGTTTTTCGGCTTGATCCTTTTCAGGAAAACAAGCGGAGAAGCAAAGGTTTGTTCCCCAAATACGGAATCGTCCCTGGTCGTGAACGAACGTCCCGTCTTCAATGCGGATGAATCCGTGCTTGCCAGCGGGAGCCTCATTCCAAGCGGAGATGTTGACAATGTTATCCGGTGCATCGAAGGAGAGGGGAAAGGGAAAGAGCGGAGCAAACTCATCGTTTGCGAAGACCGTTGCTGAACAAAACAGAAAAGCGGAAAGGAAAAGAACGTATCTCATTGCGAAAGGATGTGCAAAAGAGGAATGGACGATTCGCATTATACCGGAAGTTTAGGGGGAATTCCACTATGGCAACACTCGGTCTGCAAAGTCTCATTTTTGGGGAGGGGCTTAACAAACTGCCCTTTCCAAGAATTTTTCGAAATTGGTCTTTACAAGGAGTCGCCTTTTAGTGTATAGGATTGTTTGAAAACTGACAAGCCCTATTCGAAAAGGAACTCCCATGATTTTGCAAGGACAGCAGACCGCCCTCGAACTCTTCCAAACCATTGCCGAACGACTCACCAACAAACTCAAAACGCAAGTCAAAACGTTTTTCCTGCCGCTCATTCTCGGCGCACTGTTCGCCCTCGCTCGACGACGAACCGTAACCACTTGGCTCCGAGCCGCCGGACTCAGCGAGGACTATCGACGGATATTTTACCACCTACCCGGCATCGGACGCAAGTCCCAAGAACTCTTCGATGAAATGCTCCAATGCATTCTCGAACATCTCGGAGAGGCGATTGCCTCCGCCCCTTCCATTCGAATCGTCCTCGACGATTCGCCGACAAAACGATACGGAAAGCAAGTCGAAGGAGCCGGCTATCATCACAATCCTACTCCGGGCAAGACGGATGCAACGCTTTGTTTCGGACATAGTTGGGTCGTTGCAACGCTCGTGCTCACACATCCGCTCTTCGGCGAAGTTTCGTTTCCGATTGCCGCCGAATTGTATTTGCGGAAAAAAGAAATCGACAAGTTGTATGCAAAGTATCACCGAATATTCAAAACGAAAACGACGATCGCCGTCGAGATGATCAAGCGTTTGGTGCCTAAATTCAAGGACTTTGAGAAGACGATCGAAATTATCGTCGATGGCGGTTATGCCAAAGACACAGTGCTGTTGCCGCTGGGAAAACTTCAAGGAGTACGAACAATCACCCGTCTTCGTCGTGATGCGGCATTGTTTGAAATTCCGCCGCAGCCGATGAAACGAGGTCGTGGTCGTCCGAAAATGTATGGTGTTCGCATGGACTTGAAGTCGATGGTTGAATCGTCCGATGGTTGGGAAGAGGTGGAGTGTCGGCAGTATGGTCAAGTCGTATCGAAGCAGGTCAAGAGT
>Ga0082212_10006661_pt1 | contig 15465 bp, 14 predicted proteins | sample TergutNt197P3_FD_71548 | JGI IMG/M metagenome (GOLD analysis project Ga0082212, IMG submission 71548) | Neocapritermes taracua P3 segment gut microbial communities from Petit-Saut dam, French Guiana - Nt197 P3 | ecosystem: Host-associated > Arthropoda: Insects > Digestive system > Gut ...
TATCGGCCTTCCTTTGGAAGGTCATCTCTGGTGGAATAAACGTAATTGGGGATATATTCAATTTACAGATGAAGCCGCAGTAACAGCCGAATATGTGAAATATGCAAAACAACTTCAGGATTTAGTAAAACGTGGCTTCTCAGCTGCTGTGTATACACAAACAACAGACGTGGAAGGCGAAGTGAATGGCCTGATGACTTACGACCGGAAAAAGGTAAAAATGGAAGAAGACAGGTTGAGAGAAATCAATCAAAAAATATGTAATTCCCTTTATGATCACGATTGAACAAATCTATTCCATTTTCCTGCAGTATCCGGTAGTGAGTACCGATAGTCGCCATTGCCTGCCGAATGCTTTGTTCTTTGCTCTAAAAGGTGATAAATTCGATGGAAACGATTATATTGAACAGGCATTGAATAACGGAGCCGCTTTTGCTATCAGCGACCGGGCAGGGTTGCTTCAAGATAACCGGATTATCGTTGTGGATGATGTATTACAATCCTTGCAGAATCTGGCTAACTATCACCGGAAACAATTAAATACGAAAGTTTTAGCCATTACGGGAACGAACGGAAAAACAACAACAAAAGAATTGATTGCCGCTGCATTATCGACCCTGTATCCGACTTTGTTTACACATGGGAATCTGAATAACCATATCGGAGTCCCTTTGACATTGCTCCGGCTGAAACCCGAACATCGTTTTGCTGTCATTGAAATGGGTGCGAATCATCAGGGAGAGATTCGCGAACTGTGCCGCATAGCCGATCCTGATTTCGGACTGATTACCAATGTTGGCAAAGCGCATTTGGAAGGATTCGGTTCTTTTGAAGGAGTCGTTCGTACAAAAACGGAATTATACGACTATATACGTGAAAAGGGAGGATTACTTTTTGTAAATATAGACAATCCGATTTTGAAAGACCGGAGTAAAAATGCACAAACCATTTATTACGGAACATCTCAGGAAGCGTTTGTTCAGGGGCAAATCATTGACTCGGATTCCTGTTTGGAGGTGGAATACTACCCCTCCTCTGACCCCTCCCCCAGCCCCTCTTACTCCCCTCCCTTTGTGGGGAGGGGTCAGATAAAAACCCAATTGGCGGGCAACTACAATTTCGAGAATGTTTTGGCTGCTATATGTGTGGCAATGTATTGGGGAGTAGGTATTGAAGAATTAAATCAGGCGCTTGCCAATTACACTCCTACAAACAACCGTTCACAGCATTTGAAAACCCAAAGGAATCATTTGATTATCGATGCCTATAACGCCAATCCGAGCAGTATGCAGGTGGCATTTGAAAACTTTTTAACCATGAAAGTTTCCCCAAAAATGGCGATTATCGGGGAAATGAAAGAACTGGGAAAATATGCTCAGGAAGAGCATCAAAGATTGGTTGATTGCTTGTACGAAAGTACAATTGATAAGGTGATTCTATGTGGGGAAAGTTTCAGTAAATCTCACTCTATCAATCCGGAATGGATGGTTTTTAAACATACTCCGGAATTACTGGATTACCTTCAGTACGAACACTTTTCCGGATTTCATATTCTGATTAAAGGGTCAAGAGCCAATCAGTTGGAAAAAACCCTTGCGTTTTTGTGAATTTTTTTCCTTTTTATTCTACTTCTGCAAAAAAAAATCTGAGTGAGTGTTTGTAATAAAAAATAATGTAACTATTCAGCCTCAAAAATACGATTAATTATTGAATAATCAATTTTTTTTCAAAAGATTATTGGCTTTAAATACTAAATAAAGAAATATTCCGTTAAGATTGTATAATGGTTAATTATGACGGAAACACAGATAATTATACAGTTATTAGACAGGATAGACCTGTTGGAAAAACAGGTAGCGATTTTGGAGGAAAAGTTGTCCCGTTACGAGCATCCTAAAAACAGCAGCAACAGTTCCATTGCGCCTTCCCAAGACTTGTTTCGGGGTAAACGGACATCAAGTTTGCGGGAAAAAAGCGGAAAGAAGCCGGGCGGTCAGCCGGGACACAAAGGCACAACGCTGAGATTTTCAGATACACCTGACAGGATAATCGAACACAAATCTGATTTTTGCAGTGTTTGCGGACAGGATTTAACATCTGTTGAAGCCGTTTTTGCGGGCCGTCGTCAGGTCATAGACCTGCCGCCGACAGTTCCGGTTATTAGCGAACACCGGATTTTCAGCCGCAGATGCAGTTGCGGACACTGTCAAACGGGTAGTTATCCGGCAGAGGCACACAGCCGGGTTTGTTACGGGCAAAATCTTTTGGGATTAACCGCTTATTTTCATTCCCGTCAATATATACCTTACGACAGAATGAGGGAGATGTACAGGGAGGTATTCGGGTTGGAAATCAGTTGCGGCAGCCTCGTAGAAATGATACGGCGAGTTGCCGACAAGGCAGGCGATATATACGAAGACATACGCCGTCGCATATCCCAAAGTCCCGTTGTCGGAGGCGACGAAACAGGGGTCTGCATCGACGGTAAAAACCGGTGGGCATGGACTTTTCAGACGCCGAGATATACTTTTATCGATGTCGATGTTTCGCGTGGCAAAAAAGTCATCGACAAACATTTTCAAGACGGTTTCCCGAAATCGGTAATGGTACACGACTGCTGGAAACCCTACTTCAAGGTTTATGCAGAGAATCATCAAATTTGCACTGCCCATTTGCTGCGTGAACTCAAATACTTGGACCAAGTTTACGGCAACGAATGGACAACACAGTTTACCCAACTCCTGAAAGAGGCTTTATTGCTGAAAAAAGCACTTACTCCGATTGATTATCTGTCTCCGATTGAAAAACGAAAGCAGTTGGAAAAACGGCTCGACGAATTGCTGAAATGCTCAATCAACGAAAAACACGGCAAACTTCTCACCTTTCAACACAGGATGAAAGAATATCGGCAATATCTGTTTCAATTCCTCTACAGCTTCGAAATCCCACCCGACAACAATGCATCGGAAAGAGCGGTCAGAACATTTAAGGTAAAACAAAAAGTATCCGGATTGTTCCGATCCCTTGAAGGCGCTCATGCTTTCGCAGTAATCCGTTCCCTCATTGACACTGTAATCAAAAACGGTCAGAATGTTAGAGACGGATTGGCACTTGTTGCCGCAGCAGAAACTGAATAGTTACAAAATAATTAATATATTTGCATTCGGTTCGGAAAGGGACAATTTTAAAATAAATATAAAGTTAAACATTACAATTTTTTAGAATCATGAAAAACAACATTTTAGGCCGTATTGCCATTTTAGTGATTGTAGCTGCAATGTCACAAAATTTGATATCAGATGTTTCTCCATCCAATGAAGAAGCATTATCGATAGGAGAAACTACAGACGCAGATTCCAACCAAGGTGTAAGTCAAGAAAGGAGAAGCGGGACATCGCATCATTTTTACCCGTACCTTGTCAACAAACTCAGCCCAAATCTGTACGTATTTGTTGAGCGTCAAGAGCCATTATTTGAAGAGTGGGGACGTACGTTTTACGTCAATTCCATGCAGTTGGTTATCGGTGAAAAGCGTGCCGTTCTCATTGATACTGGGAACGCATATGGAGATTTGTTACCTCTAATTCGTGACTATACGGACTTGCCAATCGATTTACTTATTACTCACAGCAGTTATGACCACTGGCGTGGGGCTTATCAGTTTGAAGGAAAGCACGACATTTACATGCACGAGGCGGATTACAACCAAATTCAACCGCGGATGAATAATTTAAGATTGAATTTCACTGCGAAACCACTCAATGACGGAGACATATTCGATTTAGGCGGTATTGTATTAGAAGCAATTCATGTACCCGGTCACACACAAGGCTCCATCGTATTTCTGGATAAAAAACATAACTATATTTACAGCGGTGATGCTGTCAATTTATTACCATGGGTTTTCTCAGGAAATATTCCATTATCAACATACAATGAAGCGCTTAAACGATTACGTGACAAGACCCCAAGTCAGCCGGCCATTCTGTGTGGACATGCGTGGGACCCCCATCCTTATCAGATTTTGTTGGACTCCATTACCGCCTGCGAGGAAGTTATTGCATCCGGCGGGGAGGGTGATCCCCAGTATCGGGCGCCATGGGAACCAAACGGTTCTATCTTTCAGAATGCTTATATGCACCAAGTGGGTCGTGTTCGTCTGTGCTATAACAAAACTCGTCTTAAATAATTGTTCCTTAATTCGTCGGATACAACCGGACTGCTGGCACAAATTTGCTCGATACAGGCAACTCGCTTTGCTTTTATCCGCTCAAACAGTTCCTGCTTGAAAAACATTTAAAAATTTATATTTAAATTTCATCATTCTTTCAACGCTTCTAATTTCGCTTCCGCTTTTTCCCGAAACTGCCGGTAGGTTTCCGATTCGGGTTGAAATGGAACGTGGTTCAGCGATTGGCGGATTTTTTCAAAGGCTTTGGATTTCTTCACGGTATCTTCGTCAAAGTAGGTATCTGTGAATTTTTCCCATATATAATCAACGGCCTGAGAAGATGGATGCAGCATATCTTCCGCATAATAACGGTAATCCCGCAAATCGTCCAACAATAGTTCATAAGCCGGAAAATAATAACAGTGGGAGTGATTTCGCAGCAATTTTTCAACGGACAGCAACAATATCGATTTGCTTAGCTGGTTTTCGTGGGCGCCGTCTTTCCAATGCCGGATTGGACTTACGGTAAATAATATCCGTAATGAGGAATTAATTGTTTGCAGACGGATAATCAAATTGTTCCATTGCTCAACGATTTCCTCAACGGTCAAGCGTTTATATGAAAAAAGTTTATCCGGTTGCTTATGGCAGTTCGACACCACCCTGCCGGTCGATTGTAGACGGTAAACATAAGCCGTTCCGAAAGTGATAATAAGCAGATTGGCTGTCCCGAGAAAAGCCGATGACTGCTCCAAACGGGAATTTATCCTTGCCAAAACTTCGTCAGGGTTCGCTCCCGAAAAACGGCTGTGATGCGAAAAACTGTGATAAATGTAGTTGTCTTTGAAGAGTTCATCTGCCGAATAGGGTTTATTATCCAACAAACGATTCAAATTTTGTGATAAGGACAAAGGATTGTAGGCAATTCCAAAAGGATTAATGTCGATTGAAAAACCCGCATCAGTAAATTTTGAAGCCATATTTTCTGCGAAACAAGAGCCTTGCATCGCTATTGTGCAAGCGTGCGAAATCCTGAAATCGCTCGGCGGAACGGATATTTCTGTTCTGAACTTCATATTGAAAATAAATATCGAAGCAAAATTATAAAAATTTATACGAAATGTGTAACTTTGCGGCAGATATTTAAGTTTATGAAACTTTTATCAGACACTCAATTATTAAAACAGATAAATTCCCCGGAAGACCTTCGTCTATTGCCGCAGGAACAATTGGAAGAAGTTTGCCGGGAGTTACGACAATACATCATTGAGGTATTAGCCGATAATCCGGGACATTTTGCATCCAGTCTCGGAACCATTGAGTTGACCGTCGCTTTGCACTATGTATTCAACACACCTTACGACCGGATAATCTGGGATGTCGGACATCAAGCCTACGGACATAAAATCCTGACCGGAAGAAAAGACCGGTTCCATACCCTACGCAAATTGGGAGGTATCAGCGGATTTCCGAATCCGATGGAAAGCGAATACGACGCTTTTATTGCCGGTCATGCTTCCAACTCAATTTCAGCGGCTTTGGGGATTGCCGTTGCTTCCGGTCTGAAAAACGAAAAAGACAGGAAAATTGTAGCGGTTATCGGTGACGGATCGATGACAGGGGGACTTGCTTTCGAAGGATTGAATAATACGGCCATCAACCCGAACGACTTGCTCATCATATTGAACGATAACAATATGTCGATAGATAAGCCCGTAGGTGGAATGAGTGATTACTTGGTGAATATCACTACCTCAAAAATGTATAACAAAATCCGTTTCCAACTATACCGGTTTTTTAGAAAAATAGGAATTATTCAGGAAAGACGTAAAGGGGCGATACTGCGTTTTAATAATAGTTTAAAAGCTTTATTGACTCAACAGCACAATATTTTTGAAGGTTTTAATATCCGTTATTTCGGTCCTGTCGACGGTCACGACGTAAAAGGCTTGGTTCGTATCATCAATGATATTAAGAACATGACCGGACCGAAACTGCTCCATATCCAAACCATCAAAGGAAAAGGTTTTGAGCCTGCGGAAAAGGAAGCGACAGTCTGGCATGCTCCCGGAAAATTCAACAAAGAAACCGGAGAAAGGATTATTGAAAGTTCCAAAAACGAACCGCAACCCTATCAGGATATTTTCGGACATACTTTGCTCGAATTGGCGAAACAAAACGAGCGTATTGTGGGGATAACACCGGCTATGCCAACGGGTTGTTCGATGATTTACCTGATGAAAGAAATGCCTCACAGGGCTTTCGATGTAGGGATTGCCGAAGGACATGCCGTCACTTTCTCAGCAGGATTGGCAAAAGAGGGTTTGTTGCCTTTCTGCAATATTTACTCTTCGTTTATGCAACGGGCTTACGACCAGATCATCCACGACGCCGCCCTGCAAAATTTGGATATGGTACTCTGTTTGGATCGCGCCGGTTTGGTCGGTGAAGACGGAGCCACCCATCATGGGAATTTCGATTTGGCTTATCTGCGTTGCATCCCGAATATCACCATTGCATCTCCGTTAAATGAAATCGCCCTGCGTAACCTGATGTACACCGCAAGTCAGCCGGGTAAAGGTGTTTTTGTTATCCGTTATCCGCGGGGGAAAGGGGAGATGAAAGATTGGCAAAAACCTTTCGAAATCCTGCCGGTTGGGAAAGGACAAAAATTGAAAGACGGATCAGAAGTAGCTGTGCTGAGTATCGGTGCTATCGGGAATGTGGCGGCGGAAGCCATCGAAAAAGCACAAGCATCCGGCATAGATGCAGCACACTACGACATGATTTATCTGAAACCGCTTGATGAAACCTTGTTGCACGAAGTCGGAAAGAATTTCCGCCGAATCATCACCGTCGAGAATGGAACCATTCAAGGCGGTTTGGGCAGTGCTGTCATGGAATTTATGATGGAGAACGGTTATAATCCGGATGTATGGCGAATCGGTATTCCCGACCGGTTCATCGAACACGGGACAATCCCTGAACTCTACCGTTTATGCGGTATGGATGCGGAAAGTATTTTCAATGCAATAATAAACGCAAAATGAAGATTATCATCGTTGGCGCAGGGGAAGTCGGGACTCATCTTGCCAAACTGCTTTCACAGGAAAAACAGGACATTGTCCTTTTAGACGATAATGAAGGGAATTTGAATATTCCCTACCATTACGAAATCATGACTACCGTAGGTAATCCGACTTCAATAACAGACTTGCGTTCAGCAGGCGTAAAAGGCGCCGATATGTTTATTGCCGTCACACCGGAAGAATCGGTCAATATGACGGCTTGTATGTTAGCGACCAATCTGGGGGCGCATAAGACCATTGCCCGCGTCAGTAACGACGAGTATATCCATCCGAAAAACATGGATTTCTTCTCCAAACTCGGTGTGGCGTCTCTGATTTGTCCGGAAACTTTGGCTGCCGCCGAAATTGTCAACGCACTGAAAACGCCCTGGTCGCGACAATGGTCGGAACTGGCGGGAGGAAAACTGATTCTTGTCGGCGCTAAAGTGCGTAGTAACGCTCCTATCGTCAATAAATTTCTGTTCGATTTATCAAAGGATGCAAAAATATTCCATATCGTAGCCATCAAACGGGCTGACGAAACCATTATTCCACGCGGTTCCGACCAAATTCTTTCGGGCGATACCCTGTATTTTACGACTACCCCCGCTCACGTAAACAACATCAGACTCTTGGCAGGAAAAGATACCATAGAAGTCAACAGGGTGACTATCATGGGCGGAAGCCGGATAGCTACGAAAGTTGCGGAACTCCTGCCGAGCCATATCCAAATCAAATTGGTTGAGAAAAACAGGGAAAAAAGTTACCAGCTTGCCGAAAAGGTGGAAAGTAATGTCATGGTTATCAATGGTGACGGGCGGAATACCGATTTCCTGATTCGCGAAAACATCAAAAATTGTGATGCTTTCATCGCCTTGGCGGAAAATTCGGAAACCAACATCTTGGCTTGTGTCACCGCCAAAAGTTTGGGCGTACCGAAAACAATTGCCGAAGTGGAAAATCTCGACTATATCCAAATGGCTGAAAAAATGGATATAGGATCGGTGATTAATAAAAAGTTGATAGCCGTCAGCCATATCTACCGGTTTATGCTTAATGCGGATGTTTCTACCGTAAAGTGCATGACTTTCGCCAATGCCGAAGTAGCTGAATTGGTAGCGCGTCCCGGTTCCAAAGTTACCCGCAAGCCTGTTAAAGAATTGAATCTGCCTAAAGACATGACTTTGGGTGGAAGAATACGCGATGGAAAAGCAGAAGTCATTGATGGCGATTCAACTATTCAAGCCGGCGACCACGTAGTTGTCTTCTGTTTGGATAGCGCCATGCATAAAATTGAGGACTACTTTAATTAATTAAAAATTAAGAATTAAAAATTAAGAATTAAGACAGTTGACATAATGTCATCCCGCGCTTGAAGCGGGATCCCCTGAAAAAGATAAGGGGATTGCGGGTCGAGCCCGCAATGACAATTAATTCGTAATTTATGACAGGGTTTGATTTAAACTGGAAGTTCGTTTTTCGTGTCAGCGGTTTGATGCTAATACTCGAATCGCTATTCATGTTTGTTTCAGCCGGCGTATCGGTCTATTATAAAGAACCCGTATTTCCATTCATTCTTTCCGCTATCGTTACCCTTACTTGCGGATTAACGATAGCCTTGCCTACCGGCATCCGCTCGAAAACCAAGTTTATAGGAAAAAAAGAGAGTTTTATCTCGGTTACATTGTCATGGTTGCTGTTCGCCCTTTTCGGCTCCCTACCCTTTCTTATCAGCGGAGGTATTCCTTCATTCCCTAATGCTTTCTTTGAATCGGCATCGGGTATAACAACCACCGGCGCTTCTATACTGAACGATATCGAATCTTTGCCCAATGGGGTATTGTTCTGGCGTTCCCTGCTTCAATGGTTGGGAGGAATGGGAATTATAGTTTTCTCTTTGGCGCTGCTACCTCTGTTGGGCGGTGAAGCCGCCCAACTGTTTGATGCCGAATCGACCGGATTGACACACGACAAGTTTCGTCCCCGCGTAGCGCAGATGGCAAAACGGCTGTGGGGCATTTATCTGATTATGACCGTTCTGCTAATCGTCCTTCTGTATCTTTTTCAAATGAATCCTTTTGATGCGGTTTGTCATGCTTTCACTACAATTTCTACGGGCGGATTTTCCACGAAGCAATTAAGTATTGCCCATTGGAATTCTACTTATATCGAAACGACAATCTGTGTATTCATGGTTATCGGCGCTATTAATTTTTCCCTGATGTATTTCTTTGTCAAAGGAAAATTCAAGCGGTTTTTCCGCGACGAAGAATTGCGTTGGTTCTTAGGTATTATTGCTGTCGCTACGGTGGTTGTTGCCTTGGGGTTATTTTTTCAGGAAAATATAAATATGCGAATGAAAGATGCTTTCCGTGTAGCTATATTCCAAGTGATATCCATCTTCACGACTTCCGGATTCCGCACAAGCGATTTTATCCAGTGGGGCTCGCCTTTCTGGATATTATTCCTGTTTTTAATGATTATCTGCGGCTGTTCCGGCTCGACCAGCGGAGGGATGAAAACCGTCAGGGCATTGGTTTTGGCTAAGAACACATTCGGTGAATTCGGCAGACTGCTGAATCCCCGCGCCATTATTCCCATCCGCTTAAATGGCAGGGTCTTGTCTTTCGAAGTTGTACAACGTTTATTGGCATTTGCTTTTCTCTACATATTTATCATCGTATTCAGTTGGGGCGTATTTGTTGTTGCGGGAATGCCGTTCGTGGAAGCGCTGGGCGCTTCGGTCACTTCTATCGGCAATGTCGGACCGGGATTCGGTGCAAACGGCCCGTCCGGTTCATTTGCTAACATATCCGGATTTATTAAAATCTATATGGCGCTCCTGATGATTGTCGGACGTCTTGAAATTTTTACCGTATTGATTTTATTTACACACGGATTCTGGAAAAAGTAGGTGATAGTTATTTAGATATTAATCGAATAAACCGTGCAGGCTACTATTTCTTAACCATAAATAAAAAGGATTTTCATAGAATATTGAAAAAAGATTTATCATTTATTTATTATTCAAACAAAAATAGTATATTTGCAGCATATTTTTAGGTGTATGAAACGAATCGCATTGGTAATTGTGTTTCTGGTGATTCTGTCGTGTCGGGGATTTGTTTTTTCGCAAGACGATAAAAACAAAAAAGAGCTGCCTGCGATGGAGGAGCAAGTTGCGCCAGATATGAATGTAGTTAATAATAAATTAACCATAACAAACGCACCGGTTGGTAAAAGAGTGGGAGTCTTCAACATTATTGGGAATAAAGTCCGCGATATTCAAATCACCTCTTCAGAATTCGAAACCGAACTAAATCTTCCCCGCGCTATTTATATTTTCAAAATGGAAGGGACAACGAGAAAATTCATTGTTAAATAAATAATTAGTGAACTATTTTAGTCTCTATATTAGCCAAATAACAGAACTGTGTCGGAAGTACAATGTCAGAAAATTATTTGCGTTTGGTTCTGTACTTACAGATCGGTTTAGTGAACAAAGCGATATTGATTTGATTGTGGATTTTGATAAAAAGAAAATAGAAGACCATTTTGATAATTATTTCGATTTCAAGTATTCGTTGGAAGATGTATTTGGTAGAAATGTTGATTTATTGGAAGATCAGCCCATCCGAAATTCTTGCCTTAGAAAAAGCATTGAAAGCACTAAAACCTTGATTTATGGATGAAAGAATAAATAAATGGTTGGAGGACATTTTGATTGCTATTGAAGAAATAGATACTTTCTTTAAAACATTACCGAAGAAATATGATACATTTATAAACAATCTGCTACTGAGACGCGCCATTGAAAGAAATATTGGAATTATTGGCGAAGCTATGAACAACATCCTCAAAGTCGATGATACCGTTTTAATTACCAATGCACGCAAAATCGTTGATACACGAAATTATGTGATTCACGGTTATGATTCTTTGACTGTGGATATTCTATGGAGTATTGTTGTTAATCATTTACCATTGTTAAAAAATGAAGTAAAAGAATTGTTAAAACAATAGCAAAAAAGCAATATAGATTTAATTGTATCAATAATGATGATGGTTATATGATTAATTGTCAAAAAATTTTTAAGAGTTTTGGGGAATTACAGGTGCTGAAAGGTATTGATTTAACTGTCCGGCAAGGAGAAATTGTTGCCATTGTAGGACCCAGCGGAGCAGGAAAAACAACTCTACTTCAGATTATGGGAACTTTAGACAAGCCTGACTCCGGAGAAATCTTTTATGACAATTTCAATATAAATAAATTGAAAGATAAAGAATTGGCTTCTTTTCGGAATAAAAATATCGGGTTTGTCTTTCAATTTCATCAATTGTTGCCGGAATTCACCGCATTTGAAAATGTGATGATTCCCGCACTGATTGGAAATGTAAAGCATCAAGAAGCAGCTAAAAGAGCCGAAGAAATCCTTGTATTCTTAGGATTGCAGGACAGGATGGAGCATAAACCTGCGGAACTTTCCGGTGGCGAAAAACAGCGGGTGGCTGTCGCACGGGCATTGGTTAATCGTCCTTCCGTTATCTTGGCTGATGAACCTTCCGGAAGTCTTGATTCGCAAAACAAAGATGAGTTGCATCAGTTGTTTTTCGATTTGCGTAAAGAGTTTAACCAAACATTCGTCATTGTCACTCACGACGAATCGTTAGCGAAATTAACCGACCGGATTATACCGATGATAGACGGGATAGTAATTGAGAGTTGAAAGTTGAAAGTTGAAAATGTTATGAATTTTATGTTTAGTAATATATGATTAGGGATTTTTAATTTTTAATTTTTAATTCTTAATTCTTAATTCTTAATTCTTAATTAATACAAAGCCTTATGTGGAAAGATTTTTTTTACTTCTCCCGGCGGGAACGTCAGGGAATTTTGATTCTGATTGTACTTATTGCAGGTGTTTTTCTGGGTAAATTCCTTTTTACACCGAGAAGCTCCGCACCACCTGAAGTCGAGTTTGAAATAAGTAATAGTAACGAAAAGCAGGAAATTAGCGCGGATGTAGTCAGAGTGCAGGAAGCTCAAAATTCGCATGTATCCGGCAATCAAAAAACCAATGATGTTACAGTTAAGCCCATTCAGCCTCCGGAACAGCGGAATTATTATCCGCCTCCAAGTGAATCGCGCAGTAGTCCGAGACAGAATGTCTATCCGGAATCGGAAAAATTTGCAGCGGGAACTGTCATTGAAATCAACACAAGCGACACGCTTCAGTTGATGAAGATTCCCGGCATCGGAACAGCCTTTGCAAAAAGAATTACCGGTTACCGTAACCTGCTGGGTGGTTTTTATCGCTTGGAACAACTTCAGGAAGTCTATGGAATGTATGAAGAACTATACGAAAAAATTATTCCGTATATGCAAGCAGATATACATGAAATTACTCCGGTACCTGCAAATACGGCATCCTTGGATAAATTAAGGGCGCATCCTTATATCAATTTCTATCAGGCAAAAGCCATTGTAGAAATGCGAAATAAAAAAGGAAAGTTGGAAAACATCAACGAACTCTGTTTGTTAGAAGAATTTACAGAAGAAGATTTAGAGCGGATAAAACACTATTTGGCATTTTGATTATTGTAAAAAAATCGCTACTTTTGCGCACTCCATTCAACAGGAAAGCTGCCAGAGTGGTCGATCGGGCCGCACTCGAAATGCGGTGTACGGGTAACTGTACCGGGGGTTCGAATCCCTCGCTTTCCGCATTCTTCAATAGATTTAGACAGGATAGCCAAATCATCCCATTGGATTCTATTGTGTTGTAGCTTTCCTTGTTCTTGGTTTTTCTTCCGGCATTACATCAGCTTGGCTGTTTACTCTGGATTGATAATCTGTGATAACTTTGTTTTCATCCAAATTCTGAAAACGCGCAAATTCTTTCTTAAACATGAGAGCGAGGTCCCCTGTTGATCCATTCCGGTGTTTAGCTATGATGATTTCCGCTATTCCTTTTAAATCGTTCCCATGTTCATCCTGCTCAATTTTGTAATATTCCGAACGGTGAATAAAGCATACAATATCGGCATCCTGTTCGATCGCTCCCGATTCGCGCAAGTCCGACAATTGGGGTCGTTTGGCGTCATAGCCTTCCTTGTTCGACCGCGGCTGGCTTGTTCGCGTATCGATGCTCCGGTTTAACTGCGACAAAGCTATTACAGGGATACATAATTCTTTGGCTAAGCCTTTCAGAGAACGTGAAATGATACTTACCTCCTGTTCCCTGCTCCCGAACGACATTCCACTTGCATTCATCAATTGCAAATAATCGACAATGATACATTTCACATGGTGTTCCTTGACCAAACGCCGCGCCTTGGTACGCAATTCAAATACCGAGAGGCTGGGGGTATCATCGACAAATATCGGGGCATCGTAGAGTTTTTTTACCTTACTGTCTAACTGATGCCATTCGTATTCTGCCAATTGGCCGGTTTTTATTTTCTCACCGGATAATTCTGCAACATTCACGATGAGACGGTTGACCAATTGCACATTCGACATCTCCAAAGAAAAGATTGCGACCGGAATATTGAAATTGACTGCCATGTTTTTCGCCATGGAAAGGGCAAAAGCCGTTTTTCCCATTCCCGGACGTGCTGCAATAATGATTAAATCAGAATTTTGCCAGCCCGAAGTGATTTTATCCAAGTCTTTGAATCCTGTTGCCAAGCCACTCAAACCATCGGTGCGCTTTGCCGCTTCCCGCATGAGGTTAAACGCTTCGTTAATGATGGGATAGATGTGCATAACGTCTTTTTTGACATTGCGCTGAGATATCTCAAACAATTTACCTTCGGCTTCCTGCATCAGGTCGTCAACATCGTTTGTTTCGTCGAATGCTTTGCCAGCCACTTCCGACGAAAAGGTAATCAATTCCCGAGCAAGGTGTTTTTGCGCTACTATCCGCGCATGATAATCTATATGAGCGCTTGATACTACCTTTTGTGATAATTGTGCTATATACGAAGTGCCGCCTACAGTTTCAAGTGTCCCGTTCTTTCGTAATTGATCGACAACCGTGAGGATATCAATAGGTTTTTGCTGCATTGCCAAACTCTGGATGGCAGTAAAAATCAATTCATGGGTTTTATCGTAAAAACATTCTGGATTAAGTATTTCGCTGACTAAAGAATAAGCGTCTTTTTCAAGCATCAGCGCACCCAAGATAGCTTCTTCCAACTCCCGTGCCTGAGGCTGTAAACGCCCTGTTTCTTCTGTATTTACAGATATTTTTTTTGTTCTTGTGTTTGTCCGGATTTTATCTTTTTCCTGTTCTGCCATTAGTCTGTCGTTTTTTCGCCTGCAAAGTTAAAAGGAATCGCTATTTAATACGAAAATCGGCAGATATAATTATTAACTTGTTATCAACAGGAAAAATTTTATTACCTTTGGTCTGTAAATAACAAAAGCGTAGAGAAATCACTTCTCCACGCTTTCCAAGGAATCAACTGCATCATCCATTTCGACTAACGGCTTGAGTTAATTCTCACTATGAATTTTTAAGTTTTGGTTAAATGAGTTATATATACTAAATTGAATACAAAATAATACCTAAATTTGAAATAAAGAGGTTAGACACCTGTTATTTTTAAGTTAATGTAATGTTAAAATATATATACATGAAAACAACAACCCGTCGTCAATTTTTCACTTCCGCTATAGCCGGTGGTGCAGCTATGGCTAATCTGCCGTTTATTTCTTGTACATCAGGCAATAAAGTTTCTTTTTCAGATGAAGAGCTAAAAACTCGTTTTGACAAGCTTGATCAGGTGCTCGGGCAACCGGTTTTTAAAAAAGAACTTTTTTCTTCACCTGTCATAATTAAAACAATCGAATTGTTGCAATATAACAACAGCTATTTATGTCGTGTCCATTCCGAAGATGGAGCGGAAGGTATTTCAGTGGCTCATCCCGACATGCCGATCTTTACGCCGATATTTCTAAGAAGATTACGATCGTTTTTTATCGGACAGGATGCCAGAGAATTAGATCTTCTGCTTGAGACAGTCATACGCTACAATCTGAACTTTAGATTAAACGGCATGGCAATTGGTCTTCCTTTGGCTACCATCGAATTTGCCATATTGGATATGATGGGAAAAATAGCCGGTAAACCTGTAGCACAGTTGATTAGTGAAATACACAACCCCGAAGTAGGTCTTTATATGGCGACAGAATTCAGAGAATTACCACTGGAAGAACAT
>Ga0082212_10006662_pt1 | contig 15462 bp, 9 predicted proteins | sample TergutNt197P3_FD_71548 | JGI IMG/M metagenome (GOLD analysis project Ga0082212, IMG submission 71548) | Neocapritermes taracua P3 segment gut microbial communities from Petit-Saut dam, French Guiana - Nt197 P3 | ecosystem: Host-associated > Arthropoda: Insects > Digestive system > Gut ...
CCTCGGCAGCGCCCATCCTGAAATCGCGAAGAAATTGCCGGTGTTCGGGATTGTAGGGCCTGATGGTTTTCAGGATGAGGCTGTTCTGCCGTTCCCATTCATCCAAGGTATACAATTCCAGACATTGCTCATACATATCTTTCTTAATGACAAATCGATACGCCTCCATTTCCCCCATTTGTCTGCGGAATACAGCCGGTAGCATGATACGCCCTTTGACGTCTATTTTGCAATCATATTCACCTGTAAAAATGATCATATCACATAGAAAAAATTTGCCGTAAAGATACAACAATTTTTCCACTTTCTACCACTTTTTACCACATTTTTTTCATTTTATGCATAACTTTTTTATTTTAAGGAGATAAAACATCAATCCGAACGAGGATAGGAAACTCAAAAAAACCTGTCAGATGTGCTGTCAGGAATCAGTGCTTTTTAGAATTTTTTTCGTCAGGATTTTAACCGCAAAGTACGCAAGGTCGTATTTTCAAAACTATCTTAACCAATTTGTCAGAACATTTTCCACCTGAAAAAACGCAGTTTGTTGGACACATAAGTCGTATTGACCGGAATGTTGTATGAAACGGTCACTTCGTGAGAACCGCTGTTGTAACTGCTCAGATTGTCGAAACCGTAATCGTAGGAATAGGCGACACGAAAACCTTTATAGATGTTGAGTCCAAATATGATACCGCACGACATGGGGTTACGGTACACAAAATTGACGCATACGTTGTTGTTGTAACGAAATGCTACGTTAGCCTCGTAAGTGTTCTGTTTGCGGGTGTTGTGCCAGGTGACGCCCGGAATAAAGTCCCAGTATTTGTTCATGGGAACTTTGACGCGGGTGTATGCGTATATATTCCTCATGGGGCGTATAAGATTCTGATCGGCATACATATAGGTAAGATGGGTGACCGAAGCGCCAACCTCGAAAATTCGCGTATCAAATTCAAACCCAAAATCGAAATCGGGTATCATTTTCGACTGTTTGGCCATGGTGAGCGCTTCATCATCGTTGTCGTGAGCAAAAAAACCTGTTTCGTCGTAGATATTATTCATGATTCCCATTCCCAATCCCAGCGAAAGAAAGGCTACTTCTTCAAACGGAATGAAATAGGCATAGTTCAGTTTGATATTGTTGGTTTGTTGCGGCCCGAAGGCGTCGTTGATCCACCGCACGCCAAATCCTGAGCGTATTTCTTTTACAAAACCGTTGGCATACAGGGCTTGTGTAGATGGTCCCGGAAATCCGATCCATTGCCGGCGTATAGATAATGAACCGTTGATATCGCCGCCTTTTCCCGTAACGGCAGGATTGAGCAATCCGCGGTTATTGGTCTGCTGAAAGAACAGAGGATCGATTTGTGCGTGCGATGTACACACGGCGCCAAGTATGAGCATACATGTATAAAGGAGTCTTTTCATTGCGGCGTCACAGTTTTAATGTTACATTACCTTTTAAATTCCGGAGTTCGCCATTATTCATGATGCGTTTTACCACCCACAGGTACGTGCCTTCCGGCATCACTTTGCCTTTGTACCTGCCGTCCCATCCGTCGGTTCCTTTATAAAGCAGTTCCCCTGTCCGGCTGAATACCTGAAGTTCAAAGTATTTGTTCAGTTCTTTCGATTTTTCTGCCATTTCTTCAAGAAAAATATCGTTTTTGCCGTCATTATTGGGTGTGAAAACATTTGGCAATTTTCTGCTTTCTATGTCTATCTGCAACTGATCCTGCGAAACACAGTAGTTGGCGTCGGTAGCAAAAACCCCGATGAAATAGGCGCCCAGTTCGGCCTCGAAACTGACGCTGTAATTCAATCCCGTTTCCTGCACTACTTCGTGGTTGAGCAACAACTTGTAACTGCTGAATCCGGGCGTTGCCGTTACCAATACCTCGTCTCCTTCAAATATTTCATCCATCCGGCGTCCTTCGAGCGCGAGGGTTACCGGTTGGGTTTCCAGCACCGTAACGGTAACGCTTTTCGTTTCGGATGTGATACCGTCATTCACAGTCACTTCGTAGACGGTATTCGTCAATGGATAGTCTTTCATCACGGCTTCGGCCCACGGGCGCGGTCTCCACGAGTAATCATACTTTCCGCTACCACCGCTGACTGCCGATGTGAGGATCACTTCCTGCCCCGGACATATTTGATAAGCCGATGGTCTCAACGATACTTCCATCTGGCGGGGAGGATGTCTTACGACGACATTAAATTCGCAGGTTTCGGTATTTCCGGCTTTGTCGGACAGGAAGTATCTTACTTTGGTTTCGCCCAAAGGAAATTTCTCCCCCGAACGAAGACCCGTATTAAGCGAATCTGTCACTACGCCGCAGTTGTCGGTATACTCTATAGTGTAATTGACGATGGCCGAGTATTCGTTTTCATTTATATCTATGACAATATCTGTCGGACACGTTCCCCGTGGTTTTTCACGGTCTCTCACCGAAATGGCCTGTAGAGCGTAATCTCTGTTGCCTGCTTCATCTATAGCCCACCACTCCAGCGTAGTGTCGCCCAACGGATAGGTAAGCGGCGATATGGGAGCGTATACGACACTGTCGGCGCCTGATTTATAATATACAAACAGATTGTCATGACTGGTACAATTATCCGATACAAAAGGAAAGCCTGTCTGAACGTCGGTTGCATAACATACGCCATCATTCGTCGGGATTGTAACCACTTTTTTATCTTCCGTAAATATGATCTGTGGCGAAATAATATCCCTTACAGTAATAACTGCCGCTTTGGCATAGCCGCTCTCGCACAGGTCGCCATACTGTAACGTGACATAATATACCGTATCGTGCATTAATACGGGAGTATCAAAAGTTGAACCATTTTTGATGAACCCTGTTTTATCGCTGTGCGCGTACCACCTGAACGTAGGATTGGGATTCAGCGAGGCGGCGTCGATCACGGTAGCATTATTGGGACACAAATCGGGAGTGAACGAAAGAATCACAGCATCCACGCTGGCGCGGTTTTGTATCCTGACGGTAATTTTTCCACTGTTTACCGGACTTTCGCATTTACCGGTTTCGGTTTGGGTTACGTAATATATTTGCTCTTCAGGCCTGCTGGTATTGATCTGCGGGGCAACCGGCAAAGGATTCTTTCCGGAGTCGAACCATTGAACGGCACTTGTACCGGACGCATCCAGCGTTATCTCGTCATCGTTGAGGCACATTTCAATGAGCGCCGTGAAAGTTGGCACGGCAGACAGCGGACGCACGGTCACCGTCGCTTCCGAGCGGTCGCCTTCGCAGGTAGGGCCGTCGGCGTATGTATGTTTTTGCGATACCCACCATGTCTGCGTTCCGACTGTATTTGTATCCGGGGTAGGCGTTGATATTGGCAAGCCGCCTGTGGCAGTTTCGTACCACACGGCCTCGTCAATGCTTTCGATGGACAGTGGCTCCGCCGTTTCTCCATGACAATAATCTCTTATATGAGGCGTAGGCGGCCACGGGGGCGAATATACGGTAATATATTTATCGCCTGAGACGATTGTTCCACAACCGGTGGTAACGGTCAGCGTAAGAGGAGCCCCGCTCTCAGCGGTCGTCACATGTTTGTGCAATTCGGGAATCGCGTTGTTGGATACAATCCCCGCGTCTACCGTCGTTCCGCTCAGTTTCCATTCGTACGTCAGTAAATCGCTGCCACGAATGACAATGTTGTCCACTCTTGCCACAAGTTCGGAATTGTCGCACACCGGAGGCGCAAGAATACCCGAAATAACCGGAACGTTGTTGATAGTTAATGCAACTTCATCAGAAATTTCTACTTCCGTTGTGGCAATATCCCTGACCTCGCAATAATATTTTCCCTCAAACTGAGCGATGTAACTGGCCCCTTTGGCTGCTTCGTACGGTATCATTTCCCATTGGTTATTTAACCATTGATACCACTGATATGTGAGGTTACGGCCGGTTTTTCCGACTACGGTAAATGTGGCTGAAATCTCCCATGCACATATCGTCGCACTGCCCGGTTGCGTTTCAATGAGATTCCCTGCCCATGCCGGCAAAGCGCCTGCCAATAAACAGAGTAATAAACTCTGTTTTAATATGTATCTACATCCTGATCGAATTGTCATTCTTCGTGAATAAAACATCATCTTTATAATACGAAAAGAAAGTTTTTTTGTTACATATTTTCAGGTTGTCTTTCGGAAAAATGTGATTTTAAATTTGAAAAACATGTAAACAGAATGGACACCGGACGACGAAACTGTGGAATTAAAACATGAGAAAAAAAGAAAATTTATCTACTCGCCAAGTTGTTACCCTCAAAATATTATTTCGCAGGGTAATGATTTTTGCATTATCTTTGCCGAAATATTCATAATATAAATGTAAAGATGAAAAAAGTTGTTTTGCTCCGCCACGGAGAAAGTACATGGAACAAGGAAAACCGGTTTACCGGATGGACGGATGTTGATCTGTCGCCCACAGGCGTTGAAGAAGCCATTTTGGCAGGTAAAATTTTAAAGGAGAACGGGTTTGTTTTCCAGAAAGCATTTACCTCGTACCTCAAACGGGCAGTAAAAACCCTGAATCAGGTGTTGGATGTGATGGATCTGGATTGGATTCCGGTTGAGAAATCGTGGAGACTGAATGAAAAACATTACGGCATGTTGCAGGGTCTCAATAAATCAGAAACAGCTGAGAAATATGGCGAACAACAGGTGTTGGTATGGCGTCGCAGTTACGACATCGCTCCCGACCCGATGGCCATGAACGATCCCCGCAGTCCGCGTCAGGACGTCCGTTACAACGAAATAGCCGACGCCGGTATTCCCCTGACGGAAGCCCTGAAGGACACGGTTGAGCGGATTGTACCCTACTGGCAGGTAAGCATCTTCCCTTCGTTGAATCAATACGACCAGATCATTGTAGCCGCACACGGCAACAGTTTGCGCGGCATCATCAAATATCTGAAAGGCATTTCGGATACCGACATCATCAGTTTGAACCTTCCTACCGCAGTTCCTTATGTATTTGAATTTGACGATTCAATGGCGCTGGCAAAGGATTATTTCCTCGGCGACCCCGATGAAATCGCGAAAAAAATGAATGCAGTGGCCAACCAGGGTAAGAAATAAATGATTGTCGTATCGCATGAAATCTGACAGACTTATCATTTTGTTGATAACGTTGTTGTTCACAACATGTTCTGCCGAACCGTCCATTCGTTACAGGCAAAATTCGCAATGGAAAATATGGTTCGACCGTCCGGCAACGACATGGGAAGAAACCCTGCCACTGGGAAACGGACGGCTGGGAATAACGCCCGACGGACAAATTGATCGCGAAACCATCGTGCTGAACGATATTACGTTGTGGTCGGGCGGCGTGCAGGACGCCAATAATCCCGAAGCCGCGCGGCATCTTCCCGAAATTCGCAGATTGCTTTTTGAAGGTAAAAACGATCAGGCACAGGATCTTGTGTACCGGACTTTCGTCTGTCAGGGAAAAGGTTCAGGGTTTGGGCATGGCGCCAATGTGCCTTATGGGAGTTACGAAGTGCTTGGAAACCTGCGTATTGATTATCAATACCATGCAGGCGATAAAAAACCTGAAAAATACCGGAGGGCGTTATCGTTGAATGATGCGGTGGCGCGCACTTCGTTTGTTCTGGACGATGTGAAGTACATGCGCGAATACTTTGCCGATTTCAAACGTGATGTGATGATTGTCAGGCTTTATGCTTCCGAAGCGGGCAAATTGAATTTTCAGGTAGGGATTGATCGTCCGCAAATGTTTGAAACCATGCTCGATGGCGACGACTTGGTGATGAAAGGACAATTGGATAATGGCGTCGACGGTAAAGGAATGCAGTATGTGGCACGAACGAGGATACGGCTCGCCGGCACCGGTAAAGTGACGGGCAGCAATGGAAAATTGCATGTGACCGGCGCACAGGAAGCCATGATTGTCATATCGGTCACGACCGATTATAAAAACGCCGGATACGAAGCAAAATGTACGCAATTGCTCAACAAAGCGTTGACAGAGAGCAGGTATACGTCCATCAAGGCGCAACATACAGAGGCTTTCCGTAAATATTTCGACCGCGCAACCCTGAATCTGGCGACGCATTCGGGAAAAGACACCATCCCGACTGACCGCCGGTTAGTAGCCTTTGCCAATGAACCGCGCGACAACGGTTTGGTGGAATTGTATTTTCAATACGGACGCTATCTCCTTATTTCGAGTACACGGACAGGGCTGTTGCCTCCCAACTTGCAGGGTCTTTGGGCGAACACCATCAACACGCCGTGGAATGGCGATTACCACCTCAACATCAACGTGCAGATGAATCATTGGCTTGTCGAAGCGACCAATCTTTCGGAATTGCATCTTCCTTTGCTCCAACTTACTGAAAGTCTTGCAGACGCGGGCAGGGAAACGGCCAAAGCATTTTACAATGCCGATGGCTGGGTAGCGCACATGATGACCAACGTCTGGGGATTCGCCGCGCCGGGCGAACATCCCTCATGGGGCGCGACCAATACCGGCGGCGCATGGTTGTGCGCTCATATATGGGAACATTACGATTATACCCGCGACCAGCAATACCTGCAACAGGTATTTCCTATACTTAAAGGCGCTTCCGGGTTTTTTCTGAGTACTTTAGTGACCGAGCCCAAACACGGCTGGCTCGTTACCGCTCCCACCACTTCGCCCGAAAACTCTTTCTATATGCCGGGTACAGGGAAAGCCGTAAACATTTGCATGGGTTCAACGATGGACAATCAATTGGTACGCGAGTTGTTCACGAACACCATTGCCGCTGCGCAAGTCCTGAATGTGGACGCCGAATTTTGCGAAAGCTTACAAAAAGCCATTGACAAGCTGCCACCCAACCGCATCGGCAGCGATGGCCGTCTGATGGAATGGCTCGAAGAATATGAAGAAACCGACCCGCAGCACCGGCATGTTTCGCATCTTTACGGTCTGCACCCCGGCAATCAGATAACGCCCGCCGGCACGCCCGAATTGGCCGAAGCAGTCCGCAAAAGTCTCGAAATACGCGGCGACAGGGGAACAGGATGGTCGCGTGCGTGGAAAATCAATTTCTGGGCGCGACTTGGCGACGGCGATCGCGCCTGTAAGTTATTGACGAGTTTATTGTACCCTGCATACGATACCGGCATTTCGTACGGAAACCGTGGCGGAAGCGGCACCTATCCCAATCTGTTCTGCGCCCATCCACCGTTCCAGATCGACGGTAATTTCGGCGGATGCGCAGGCATCGCCGAGATGCTGTTGCAAAGCCACACAGGCGTCATTGAACTGTTGCCTGCCCTGCCCGAAGCATGGGCTGAAGGAACTTTCGACAGGTTATGCGTGCGCGGCGGCGGCGAAGCGAGCGCTGCATGGAAAGATCATCGCCTGACGTCGGCCTTGCTGAAAGCCACTGCCGATAATACGTTTCAACTGAAAATACCGGATTACGCCCGACAGGTTACATTTGAAAAGAACCGCCTCCCGATGGACGCCGGAATCGTCGACGGCGTAGTGGAACTGGCGCTGAAAAAGAATGAAACGGTACAGGTGATGTTTTTGGATTAAACCATTTTGAAGGTGGAAAAGTGAAAATGCACCCAAATAAACAAGAGTGGCTGCAAATTTTACAAAATTTACCACCTGACGGTCACGGTAACTTTCCGGTTTGTCTTTGTCCAAGCGGGAGAGAAGGAAAGCAGATTTTCCATTTCTTTTTTTGCATCTTCGCAGGAGTATTTCCTGTATTCGATGTTTGTAGGTTTTCCTGTCTCGTCGATGAAGAAAGATACTTTAACGGAAACGCCCCGTCCGGCGCAAATGTTTTTATCCGCCTTTTGCAAACAATATACCTGAAACTCTTTTTCTCCAAATGGATGTGGAACAGGGCTGATGATGGAACCGGCATCCTGATCGCGCACGGCTTTTGCGTCCGGTATCTGAACATCTTTTGTGCTGACAGCGCTCGCTACAGATGATTTTTTTTGTACGCCAAATGCCATGACCACTACTTCTTCGATGGCTACATCGCTTGCTTTGAGTACCACCGTTTGCTCCTCGTCTGAGGGTTTTATCTCCTGAGTTTCATAACCTGCAAAACTTGCCATCAGTTTTGAAGAATCTGTTGCAACCCGTAACGCAAAATTTCCATTAGCATCGGTAACTGTTCCGCTTGTTGTTCCTTTTTCTACGATGGAAGCGCCGGGTAGCGGTTCGCCGGTTTCGTCAACAATTTTTCCGTGAATGGCCGGTATTTTCTGTTCGCTTCTTAGCATGAGTTTAGCGGAACTTTCAACCGGACGATCGCTTACAATTTCAGCAGCAGCAACCTCTTTAACTACAACAATTTCATCTGCGCCAATATCAATTTCAACAGTAGCATCTGAAACTTCCCGCCATTCATCTGATTCAGGAATTTCTGCCGGTATGTGCGTCATCTTTTGAGACATTCGGGCAACAACCGGCATTTCCTGCTGCGGTTTTTCTGTTTGCTCCGGTTGCGACTCCATAGATTCAACCGGGAGATTCTCATCGGGTTGATTCATGGCAATTGTGGACGTCGTCTTTTCGGGGCTTTCTAAAAAGAAATAGGCGCTGAATCCGATGAGCAGCAGAACAGACGCGGCAGCAGACCAGTAAAAATACACCGTTCTGTTGCGGCGGGGAACTGCGGCAGAGTGGGTATATTTCGTTTCCAACCGTTCAATGACGGAAAGATGGTCGCCTGCCACGGCGTCGAAACCTTCTAACGCATCGTGCAGAAAGGGGTCGCTCATCGCCTCGCGTTCCAGACGGTTGGCTGCCTTTCCCCGCCGTTTGCCCCGTATGTAATCTTTCAGTCGCATATCAATTTTTCACTATTTTAAGAATACAAATCTTCAGGTTACGTTTTCCGTTTTGAATATAACTCTTCACTTTGTTCAATGCAAATCCGGTTTTCTCAGCAATATCGGCGTATGAAAAATCTTCAAAAAAGAAATGAACAACGCACTGCCGTTGCTCTTCCGGAAGCGTGGTCAGGCAATATATCAGGGCGTTTTCTTTTCCCCGGTCATTATCTGTTTCTAATAGATGCTCAAACCCGTCCGATTCCATAATTTGGGCGTCAATTTCTTCAAACGTCCGGTTTTTCTCTTTTCGCAGAATCTGAAAACAATGATTCTTCGCCACGCTGTAAAGCCACGTCTTGAAATTAACAACCTGATATTTATGTATTTTCAGGGTCAATTCTTCATAAATATCATTCACGGCGTCTTCGGCGTCTGCAATTTGTCCGAGATATTTCAGACACAGACCATACACTAACGGAATATACCGGGAATACAGTTGTCCCAGTAATTCCTGACGGGAAGTGAGGATGAATTGCCGCAACAGTTCATCATCGCTCCATCGCGTGTATGGTGATTTTCTGTCCAAACGATTTTTTTCACAAAAATAAAAAAAAATTGGTTACAGTATGCTAACAAACTGTATCAACCCGAGAAAAAGTAATCAAAAATTCCTCTGATACAGATAAATTTCCTGTATGGAAAATTGCAAATGAAATTTGAAAAAAGTAGTTGTAAAACTGAGAGTAGTTGTAAGATTTCATTTATAGTGCAAAATCAAATGTGTATGTTGTTAAAATTCAAATAACTACACAAAACGGCAAAAGTAGTTGTAAAAAATGAAAGTAGTTGTAAGAGTTCAAAGAAATCGCCAATTTGACCCTACACCCCAACAGATGGTCGCTACAAGGTTGCTCAAACTCTCGTGTAGTAACAAATGTGGAAATTGCTAAATTTTCATCATGTTTTTATTGGACGACTGCAAGCGAATTGGAAGTTCATCCATAACATGATAGTCATATTGCAATGTATCTGCCTCGTATTCTGCTTTCTCAAGCGGAATATCAGGGTTTTCAGACATTGCCTTTTTTGCCTGCAACTCGCGGAGATGAATCAGACCTTCAAAAGTCGTAATACAGGCATGTTGTTTGGTAAATCTGTTTTGTCGTCCGGCGTTGCCTGCTTCTATCTTACTTATCGGCAACATTGACCAACCCTGTACATAATGAAATGTATTCCATCTCAAATGTTCAAGCCGTGCCAGATTATTACGCGGCGTATCGCATATCACGCCATTTTCAGTCTGAACATAATCAAGCGTATAGCCTGAAAGTTTTGCTTCATTCTGTTTTTGACTTTCCTGACCATCGTGCATGGCGATTTCTTTTGACAGATCAATAATCTCTGCAATTCTCTCATTGCAGGCGCCTTTGTATCTTTCGTAATATTCATCGCTACTGATATTTTCTCCTGATTTTCCATCATCATTATCTAATAGACTAAATCCCAATAGATTCAATTTTGTTTTTATTGCCATGGCAACATGCCTGTTGCTGTCGCGCTTGGTTTCTGATAAAAACTCCCAGCGAATACCGTGTTTTTTATTGGAAACTGCACGAGTAAAACAGTTCAACTTTTCATTCACAATATTTTCATTGGTTAAAACTGAACTGTCAAGCCCGAAACACTGTGTTTTAACAGCGTTGTTTTTATCGTTATTTATTATGCTTTGCGGATTGTTGATAACCAAATCGTTGTTATAGACTGAATTATCGCTTGTCTTAACAAAAATATGTACCTTTTTGCTCGAAACTATTCCGTGTTCATACAGGCATTGACGAATTTCGCAGGCGGTTTCAATGTTCAGTTTATCTTCTCCCAGTGCAACATAGATGACGGTAAAATCATTTTCTTCTATTTCATCAATAAGAGAATAATTTGATTTTAAATAAAAGTCTCGTGATAATACATTTGCATGATAAAATTTTATATTATATTTTTCTTTTGGGTTATCCAGATAATCATCCATGTTTAATGTCTGTTTACCGCCAAACAGTCCGCTTGCATGGTTCATAAACATTGCCTGACGTATAGACGGTTTATTTTCCGATATGTTTTCATCGTATATGGTTGCACGATAATCACAACCAAGTATTTGCCCCGTTAAAACGCTTCCCTTTAACATCTGATAGTTAGCCGCGCCAAAACCGACAAAAACATTTTTGATAATGTATTCTTTTCCGTCTGCCTTACAAATTTTCCATTCATCGTTAAACTCTCCCTTCAATCTCGCTTTCTCGAAATCTAATAGGTCCGGTATTAAACTGGTAATGGGGGTTTTCCAGAAAAAATCTCGAACTCGGAGTTCATACGGGTTAAAAAAATCGACTTTCCCGAATGCGTTTTCGGTAAAGGCGAAGTATTCTGTTTTTTCGATGAAAGAGTACATAATATGCGCTTCCAAATTTATATTTTCCAATGTTTTCATATCTTTACATGGCAACGCTTTGATGATTTCTTCACGGGCTGTAATATCTGTAAGTTCCTTACCCGGACATACAATAGAAAAAATCTTTTGCGTTATGATATTTGCTACTGTAAGGTTCTGCTCATCGGATTCGGTAATCGCTATTACCTTAATTTTTCTCTTTGTATTATCAATCCCCGCTTTTCTTAACGCCGCTTCATCTGCCCTGCCTTTGATAACCGCATACCCTTCATCAATCATTTCTTTGGCTTTTACTCCCTGATCAGCAACATCTCCGGTAATGACTGTTATGTTTTTTTTATTCACTTTTTCATTTTCAAGCAAATCTTTCAAAAATAATTTCATCGAATGTTCACAACCAACTATTATATAATGATAATTATTCCTTCCCTGGAAAAACCTACCACGTACTTTTAACTTAATTTCATTTGCAATGCCTTTTAAGAATATATTTTTTGCCATTATGGTTGTCCAGATTATTGCTGCAAAATAGCAAAAAACAATCAAAACACAGTAAAGTAAATTGTTATCGGCGATGTCTTTGACTGTTTTTTCATAATAAAAAATGTAAGTAAACATTCTTAGTGAAGTTTGAATACTTATTGTTATTGTAGAAAGCACATAAGTAAAAATTGATTGAGTTTCAGTCTTTGGAATTTGGAAAAACGCATACAGATAAAGCACAAGACCAAATGAAAAAATACAGAACCACCAAACACCGGCATTAGCAGGGATTCTGACTTTTTTATTTCCTGATTTTTTACGAAATTTATAGTATGCCAGCAATCCTGTAATGGTGATAATGCCTATCAACGTAAATACATTAAAAATACTTTGAAACATGGTTATTTTTCTTTTTAAATTAATCAATTACTTTTCAATTCTAAATCCCATTTTAATTATCATTTTCAATGTTTCCAAAGCCGTATTTCTGTCGTATTCCTTTTCGCTTTCGGGCAAATCGTCATAAGTAACAAGGCATGGATGAAGTTTTAGAACCTCATCGCGGGTTTCGCCATACTGCCAGCCTTCGGCAATACGGGAAGACGCCCATACTTCATGGACATTTTCGGCTATCTTTTCGGTGATGTCAAGCAGTTCGGGCGACAATCGGATGTCTGAAGTGTTGACGGGGCGGGGGATGTATTTGTTATTCATTTTTCCTTATTATTACATATTTTGCTTGTCTTAAGGATTCTGGAATTTCCAAAATGAAATCTCTGTCTATTTGCTGAAAATTTTCAAATTTTTTTCGTTTTTCAGGGTTTTCAATATTCCATTTTTCTCTTGCTGCATTTATTATTTTGTCCAGCTCAGGTAATTTATCAAAACCTATCAACGCTGCGTGTCGATTAAACTTTTTTATTTGATTGGCTTTCATTTGTGATTTTTTCAATGTTTCGTAATCAATGGCATCCATTCTCCATAAACGAATCCCTTTTGTAAAATGATACGCATTCCAACGCTTGTGTTCATTCTCTGCCAAAATATCAATATGAGGATTAATTGTCTCAAAAAATTCTTCTTTAGTAATAACAGCATCTTTTATACTATCTTCCTTGATATATTTCATTCCAAATAAATGTAAAACATTACTGATACCCATTGCTGCCGCTCTGCTTGAATCATGATTCCACAACAAGTTACTTCCATCATGAAACCATGCTTTTTCTACTTTCGAGTATTTTTCTTGATCAGCCCATTTAAAGTTCAAATGCTTAGCGATAATATCCTTTTTTTCATTTATAATTATGTCTTCGGTATAAATTTTCGTCAAATTGCCAAATGTAGTGAAATTATTAGAATAAGCATCTAATTGTTGCGCACGTGCAAAAATAATCTTTTTTGTATCTAATGTTCCATTTTTATGTAAAATTTTTGCGATTTTTTCTGCAGTATCAATATTTGCGCTATCGCTACCTAATGCAATTATAATTCGACTAAAATTGCATATTTGAGTATCCAACCATTTGTAAAACACTAAACTTCCAATGGTTTCTGTTATAAACTGCAAGTTATACAAGGTGATACATTCGTCGTAAAGAACGGAATAGTCACCGTAGCATTTTTCATAATGATTGTCAACAATAGTTGCCCGAAAATTACTTCCGACAAACTGTGAATCGCAAATACATTTTTTCAGTAACTCTTGCCCCTGCCAACCAAATCCAAGAAATAGCACATCAAAATCGGATTTTACAAACAATTTTTCGTGGTCAATCTCTACTTTTGGCGAATCCAACATCGGATTTTCTTCCACAAATAATCGAGCAGTTAAATCCGACTGATTGAAAATATGGCATTCTATTTTTTCATAATCCTTACTATTTTCTTTTAATTTATTCTCAATATATGAATAAAATGATTCGGATTCTGTTCTTACGTAGATATTTACATTTTTTTTGAGAATTTTAGATTTTAAGCTATCAAGCAATCTATCTGCCATTTTCATATTGAAGTCCTGATCTTCGGTCAAAAAGAAATGACGACGCCCAAAAAAGTGATAACATCGTTTGGGGGATCGCTCAATTTTATCGAAATTGCGATATAAGACAATGCCACCCATTGAATCGATCTTTTCAAACAGCATCTTTCCCTTATCGGCGTCATCCTTCAAATTGTGCGGTAAAATGAATACTGCCTGTTGCCATAGTTTTGTGTTAAGAATACTCTGTGCCAGCAACTTGCCGCCGCAACTGTCGCCCCAAAAAATATTTTTGTTGCGGGGTAAAACAAGAAATCTTTTTGAACTGTTAATCAGCCTGCGACCAAAAATGGAAAACATCAAAAGAGCAAAATAGAAGTATGCGCAGAGATGCAACAGTTGATATGAAGATGTTTTTATGATATGACCTTCTTCATAACTTCCGCGCGACGGGAAAAACATGGACAATGTGTTGTTGAGTGGCGCAATTATCTTTGCAAAAGTATCGCTTTCTACATGTACTGTTGGTTGGTAAACTGCTATTCCCCAGCCGCAAATCACGAAAAACAACAAGATATTCAGCCATGTTCTAAAATTGTGCAAAACCGACAGCAGCAACCATCCTAAAACAACAGTGTAAAGACCGATAATAACTACCGCATACGTATTGTTACTCATGAATAGGCAATAGCCTCCCAACAGTCCCAACAGTACAAAAATGAACAATAAAAAAAGTTGAAGGAATAATCTTTTAGTTTTCATATACATTGGTTTGTTACATTTGCGAAGTTTATTTTCTTGCATGATCTACAGTTTTATACTTATTTACTGTATAACTGCAATTTATGCAAGATATTTCAATTAGTGTATACATTACAGTTCTCCTGCTAGCTTTGTTTATTAAGTATTGCTTTTATATGCTCACGTACTTTTTTTATTTCGGTGTGATCTGCTGGCAATATTTTTTCACGTATTTCTAATGACTTATTTAGATATTCTAACGCTTTTTCAAAATTTCCCATCTTATCATAACATCCCCCTATATTATTATAAGACATATCAGTATCGTTATGATTGTCTCCGAGAAGCTTTTTACGTATTTCCAATCCTTTATTGTAATATTCTAATGCGTTTTTGTACTCGCCTAATCTGAAATAAGCTACGCCTATCCTATTATATGTTGCAGCAGTTTTAATGTTTTCTTCACCTAATAATTTTTTTTGTATATCTAATGCTTTGCGATAGTTTTCCAGTGCGTCGTGATAAAAATTTAACTCTAAACAAGCTACCCCTACATTACTATATGACGTGGCAACATCAGAGTGGTCTTTATCTAACACTTTTAATCGTATTTCTAGTGCTTTTCTATAGTAAATCAAAGCAGTATTTTTATCTCCTGAATTTGAAAAAACAACTCCAGCTCTATTGTATGCTGATGCTGTGTCAATATGTTCCTCTCCAACCTTAATAATTTGAATTTTAATAATTTCTTCATACAATTCGATTTGTTTTTTAAAGTCCTTTGGTGTCACTTTTTTATAGATTTTTAATGCTTTTTCAAAATGTGCTATGGCTTTTTGATAATCATTCAACCCTTTATATAAATAGCCGATACTTTTATATGAAAAAGCGAAATCTACGTTTTCTTCGTCGTGATTTGTTATTTTTTCAAATTTAGTTTTTTCATGAATTTCT
>Ga0082212_10006663_pt1 | contig 15459 bp, 11 predicted proteins | sample TergutNt197P3_FD_71548 | JGI IMG/M metagenome (GOLD analysis project Ga0082212, IMG submission 71548) | Neocapritermes taracua P3 segment gut microbial communities from Petit-Saut dam, French Guiana - Nt197 P3 | ecosystem: Host-associated > Arthropoda: Insects > Digestive system > Gut ...
TGTTTGTAACTTACTTTTTTCATCGCACTATAAATATTGAAAGTAGGCAACAAAGATACAAATAATTATTTGAATGTCAAAATATTAATTAATAGAAGTGCCCATAAGTATTTAGAAACTGTTTGAAATTTATTCAATAATTCTGTGATGGCTCTTTTCAGATGATAAATCTTTGGTATTATTCATCATTCATAATCACTCAATTTTCAATAAATTTTGTACTTTTGCATGATTTTTGAAAAATGGAGAGGAAAAACAAGCTTAGCGATATACTTCAGTGGGTCATAGGAATAGGGGATTTGTGTTTCATAAACATCTTATTCTTTGTGATTTATACTGAAATGGACAGCATATATACAAGTGCGATTACGCACAATTTGAAAGAAGTTGTACTCCTGTTGAATTTTTGCTACTTTTTTGCACTCTATTTTATTCCTATCAAAATCCATCTATCTGTCGTTTTTCTGGAAAAGATTGTACAACATTCTTTTATGCTGATCACATTTCAATCGTTCCTTTTTGGTACTTGCCTGATATTTCTGAATAACGGAAACGATTTTGCCATGTTCATTGTAGTATATTATTTGGCTACAATTATCTGTTTTTCCTTGTGGCGAGTATTGATTCGCGTCATTGTGAAAATATATCGCAGGAAAGGTTACAATTCGAAAAATATCATCATCATTGGAGCCGGAAAAAATGGGATGGAACTGTATCAGGTCATCAAAAACGATTTGTCATACGGCTTCAATGTACTTGGTTTTTTTGATGATAATAAATTGCTGAAAGATATTTTGCCTAACTACCTTGGGCGAATAGACGACATGGAAGCATATACAAAAGTACATTCCGTGGACGAAATCTATTGTACGATTCCGGGCACAAACAGTGAGAAAATATCCGAACTGCTGGCTTTTGCCGAAAAAAGCATGATACGTTTTTATATCATCCCCGAATTTTATAGGGACGTAAAGAAGAGTATGATTCTGGAAATCATGGAAACTATCCCATTGCTTTCGATCAGGAACGAACCGCTCCAATCACTTCATAACAGGGCAATGAAGCGGGTCTTCGATATTGTTTTTTCACTGTTGGTATTGATTATTTGTTATCCGCCACTGTATATCATAACCGGTATCCTTATCAAATTAAGTTCCCCTGGCCCGATTTTGTTTAAACAAAAGAGGACTGGTATATATGGACAAGTATTTGAATGTTACAAATTCAGGACAATGAAGGTGAACGAGGAAGCCGATTCTTTGCAAGCAGTAAAAGGAGATCCGCGCACCACATTGATAGGCAAATTTCTGCGGCACACCAATTTGGATGAGTTTCCGCAATTTGTCAATGTGATACTGGGCGATATGTCGGTGGTAGGGCCTCGCCCACACATGTTGTTACATACCGAGCAATATTCCCAGATAATTGACAAATATATGGTGCGCCATTTAGTGAAACCGGGTATTACAGGATGGGCGCAGATTACAGGGTATCGTGGAGAAACAAGCACATTGGAACAGATGGAAGGGCGCGTGAAACGGGATGTATGGTATTTGGAAAACTGGTCTTTCTTTTTAGACCTGAAAATTGTTTTTGTGACCATTATCAATATGTTTGTGGGCGAAAAAAACGCATATTAATTATTCTGATTTGCCCATTTATTCTCTGTATTACACGAAGTGTTCCTCGTTTCTCCACATCCTGTTTACGGAAGATGGTAGTCCGACAATCGGGAATCGGAGGTTGTCTATTGTTATGTTAATCACAAGATAGATAGATAGATAGATAGATAGATAGATAGAATTTTTCAGGAAAAATAGTTGGATTATTCATGAATAATGTTTATCTTTGGAGAGATTTTTTTGAGTTTTATCGGATTTCGACTCCTTGAAAAAAACAAAATGTAGAAACTTAATTTTAGAATTACTCCAATCGTGAAGAAAGTATTTGTTTTTATCATAGTAGCCTGTTTTTTTTGCAGTTGTATTCAGGAATTTATTCCGCAAGGGATAAAGGATGTGCGTGGTATATTGGTGGTTGATGGAATGATAAGAAATGGCGAATCCGTTTTCAGGTTTGGCTATTCAGTCGGAATGTCGGATACATTAGACAATCGCAACGCTATCAACAATGCGGAAGTATATGTAGAAGTCAATGATGGGACGCGTATCCCTGCCATCTTTACAGGCAATGGTACATACATTGCGGAAACTCCTGTATTGGATGCACAAAAAAAATACCGTCTAACGGCTCTGATTGAAGGCGAACTATGCGAATCCGAATTTCTTGCTCCTGTCATTACTACTGCTGAGATAGACAGCATTTTTCCCGAAAAGAAGGAAGGCAGGGATGAACCTGTAAATATATATATAGCCGCACACGATCCTCTCAATCGTTCCATGTATTATAGATGGACATACCATGAGACATGGGAAGTAAAGGCATCTTTCTATGCCGACGCCCGCTGGGCGCCAAATGGCATAGATGTAATACGTCACAGTATGTTTACATCGGAAAATACTTACTATTGTTGGGGAAGGGATTCGTCTAAAACCGTCCTTCTTGCCTCCACAGAGAAACTGTCTGAAAATCGTATAGCCCAGCAGCCACTTGTGAGGATTCCCTCCGATCACGACAAATTGTCTATTCTCTACCACATAGAGGTAGAGCAAATGCAGCTTAGGGAATCTGCCTACAAATATTTTGCCAATATAAAGGAGCTGGCAGATCGTTCAGGAGATATGTTCGCTCCTGTCCTTACCACCGGCATCAGAGGTAATATACATTTTCGTAATGATCCGGATCGTATGGTAGTAGGCTATATTGAAGTAGCCACCGTGACATCAATGGACAGATATATTTGGGAAAAAGAAGGCTTTTATAATCCTCCGATACAATTATGTAACTATTTAAAAATGTCAGGGAGGGAAATTAGGGAGTGGAGCTATTATATAGGAGAAATATTTATTTATGGTGAAACTAAAATGTTAGAGCCTGCCCGTTTCTGCATTGATTGCCGCTTAAAAGAAAATGCATCGAAATCGAAACCTGAAGGGTGGCCGACTAATCGCCTATAACAATGAATAATTAATAATGAAGGATGTTTTTTTTATTATATGCGTTTTTTTTCTTGCTGTTCCTGTCCGAATACAGGCGCAGGAGACTGAAATTAAAGATTATTTAGATCGTTCGGGCGCAGCGGTCTTATTGTATACGGGGAAAGAAGAATGGAAAAGTCCCTTCTTGATACGTGGACATCCTTATTTGGATACCGACGAATACCGCGAAGGAGAGTTGATGTTTGCCGGGCGAATTTATCCCGGCGTCCGCGTACGCCTGAATACGTATACAGACGAACTTTCTATTCTGTCTCCTCTCCATAATGGCATCATTGTGCCCTCAGACAGAATCGAATACGCTCGATTCCCCGAATATACGATTATATATAATCGGCAGTTTCCGAGTGACGAAGTGAAGGCAGGTAGCGCATTGCCTCCCGGTTATTATGCCCGCATAACGACGAAAAATCATGCTGTGTACAGGCGGGAGATACGTGATTTAGTCACTAAAAGTGAAAATCTGCAGTCCGAATGGGTTTTTAATATACGATCCCGTTTATATATTTATAAAGACGGCATATACCATTCGGTAGGAAGCAAAGGGAGCGTATTGAAACTCTTCAGAGACAGGAGAAGAGAATTAAACCGGTATGCAAGTCAGGAAAGACTGAATTTCAGAGACGACCGGGTTAATTCTATTGTTGCCCTTGTCGGATATTATGAATCAATGACCGAAAACCAATGAAAAAAACGTGCATCATCCTGTTTGTGTTTGCCTTGCACAATGTGTTGGCAGGGCAGGATATGGAACAGATCCCCCTGTCTGTGCTGTTCGAACAGATAGAAGAACAAACCTCGTATCGTATATTTTGCCCGCCTTTCACAGATACGCTAAAAGTAGCCGCTCCCACTCCAGACAACGATCCTGTGGAATATCTGCGTACGGTAGCCGGACGTTTCGGCTTAGCTGTTTCCATCTATCAAAACGACTTGCTGATCACGCACAATGCACCCATACAAACAGCGCTTCCTGTCGGATATTTTGCGCAGATGATCCCACAGGGTAATACGAATACGGCTTCGGTGTTTGAAACTTCCAAATCGAACGAAACAGATTCGGTGGCGCGCGAGTATGAGTTGGACGAAGTGAGCGTGGTGTCCGGTCGTATGCGCAGTAATGTGCGAAATACGATTATAGGCGTCACCTATTTGACTCCCCAAACATTTAAGAATATGCCGGTTGCGTTTGGCGAAAGAGATGTAATACGGATGATAACCGCTTTACCCGGCGTTAAAACGGCAGGCGAAGTATCCGGCGGCGGATTTAATGTGCGTGGCGGAGCGACAGATCAGAATCTGATCCTTTTTAACGGAGGTACCATCTATAATCCCATGCATCTATTCGGTTTTTCTTCTGCCATTAATTTCGAGGTAGTGAGCGATATGGAACTTTTCAAAAGCAGTATTCCACCTAAGTATGGTGGACGCATTTCGTCTGTCCTCGACATCAAAGGAAAGGATGGAAACAAGGAACACTTCACCGGATCGGCAAATATAGGTATTCTCTCCAGTCAACTGACGCTTGAAGGGCCTGTGTTTGGAAATACTACCTCTTATCTGGTAGGCGGACGAACCACTTACTCCGACTGGATACTGAAGGAACTGCCGGAAAAAAGTGGTTATCGCGACGGCAATGCCGGATTTTACGACTTAAACGCCGTAGTGAACCATAAGTTTAGCAACTACAATAACCTGACAATGTCAGGTTATTTCAGTCGCGACCGTTTCAGTTTTTCCGCAGGCGAAGGCTATGCTTATCGCAACGCCAACACTGCCGCACGGTGGAATATGTATGGAGAGCAACTGAGCGGTGAGTTTAGCGTCGGCTATGATCATTACGACTACCGAACCCAGAACGACGTGATCCCTGCCAATGCCTATTCGCTCACGTTCGATATCAACCAATACTATGTAAAAGCGGATTTCCGGTATTTCAAAAATGCACACACCATAAATTTCGGCGGAAGCAGTATGTTTTATCAACTCAATCCGGGCCAATATCTTCCTCGAGGAGCCACTTCTTTGGTATCCGACGAACGCCTGCAGACGGAAAATGCTTTAGAGAGCGCCCTGTATGCAGGAGATCGCTGGGATCTTAATTCCCGTTTTTCTGTGGATATAGGCGTGCGTTATTCAATGTTTAATGCCATGGGGCCGCGCACTTATCATATATATAATCCTGAAACCCTTCCTTCGCTTTCCACAATCATTGAAACCGGCACAGCCAAAAGCGGGAGCATGTTCAAAACGTATCACGGACCGGAATTTCGCGCTTCTGCACGTTATGAATTTGTGGATGGTTTCTCATTGAAAGCCGGTTACAACAGCATGAGGCAATATATACATAAACTATCGAATACCACCGTGATGGCTCCTACCGATACATGGAAGTTGAGCGACATGAATATCAAGCCGCAAACCGGCTCTCAAATATCTGTCGGACTTTATAGAAATTTTGCCTCAAATAGTATAGAAACATCCGTAGAAGCATATTCTAAGACGATGAATAATTATTTGGATTATCGTAGCGGCGCACAACTTCTGATGAATCATCATATCGAAACGGATGTAGTCGAAACCGAAGGCAAAGCTTACGGCATAGAACTGATGATTAAGAAGGCGCAAGGCATGTTGAACGGATGGATAAGTTATACATATTCACGCACGCAACTTCGTCAGAACGATCCGCGTATAGTCGATCCGATCAACAGGGGTGAATGGTATCCATCCGATTATGACAAACCGCACGACGTGAAAATGGTGGCAAACTACAAATTTACGCATCGCTACAGTTTTTCGGTAAATTGTGATTACAATACAGGGCGCCCCATCTCGCTTCCTGTGTCCAAATATAAGTATGCCGGTGGTGAATTTACCTATTTTTCCGATAGAAATCAATACCGTATTCCCGACTATTTCCGTATGGATATTTCTCTTAATATAGAACCCAGTCATCACCTCACGAACCTTACGCATAGCTCCTTGTCTATAGGCATCTACAATGTAACCGGTCGAAAAAACATCTATTCGGTCTATTATATTGCAGAGGAAGGAAAATTGAAAAGTTATAGCCTGTCTATCTTCGGTGTACCCATCCCATATTTAACATATAATATTCGATTTTGAACGATGAAAACGCGAAAAATATTTCAAATAGGAATACTGCTATTGTCTCTGTTTGCTGCCGAAAGCATAAAAGCAGAAGATAGACTGCGCGAACGGATCTATGTACAAACCGACAAACAGATATATGTGGCAGGCGAACAATTATGGTTGAAAATTTATCTTACAGACGCTCAAGGGAAACCACAGACGCTAAGCAAAATCGGCTATGTAGAATTAATCGATGACGATGGCCCGCATATACAGCAAAAGATAGAAATAGAAAATGGCACAGGGGCCGGTATGATCATGCTTCCTACTCAACTAAGTACGGGTTATTATCGCCTCGTCGCCTATACCCGCTATATGCAAAATGAAGGCGAAACAGTGTATTTTCAAAAGTATATAGGCGTGGTGAACACCTTGAGTTTGCACAATCGTATCAAAACGGACACTACCTTGCTTGTTACACCTCCTCCAACCAATAGAGATAACCTTACCGTCTCGTCTTTACAGGGCATATATTCTCCCCGTATGCAGAGCGAGATACGTATAGAGGGATTGCCGGATAATGTACATTCGCTGGCTGTTTCTATCGCAGGTGAAGAATTTATACCGGTACCCGATGAAGAAGAGACAATTACATCCTGGCAACAAAGATTATCTGCCATAGAGACGAAAAATTTTCAACTTGACTTACTGCCTGAATATGAAGGCCCTATTCTCAGCGGACAATTGGTAGATGCGCAGACAGGGGTACCCAAAAATAATATACTCGGAATTATCTTGGGAGTTTCGGATGATGTACTGCGTGTGTCAGGTGGAGAGGTAAACAAGGAAGGACAAGTAAGGTTTCACTTGGGTCCGGTATCTAACCGACGCAGGTTAGGCATCGCTTTCCTTTCTGCGCAAGAAGAAAGATACTATGTAAAATGGCAATCGCCTTTTGCCGCTCATACGACAGGCAGTTTGCCAATTTTTGCACTCAATCCCGCATGGGAAGCACAATTAGTACAACGGAGTGTAGGAGTACAGGTGATGTATTCTTTTCTGCTCGACTCGCTCATCTATCAAGCGAAAGTATCCGGGCCTCATATTCGGTGGAAGCCTGATTATTCCTATATATTAGACGAATACACTCGCTTTGATCGCATGAATGTGATGTTCACGGAGTTTATTCCATCTCTTGTTTTCCGCATGGTAGGCGGACAGCGGGAACTTTATGTGAGGACAGCCGATCACTCAATCCCTTCAGGAAAGTCTCTATTGCTCTTAGACGGAATCCCTGTGACCGATGCGGATTTTTTATTCAATCTGAATACGCGTTTGCTAAAACGTGTGGATGTTTATCGGGGAAGATTCTTTTTTGCAGGACATGTATTTGAAGGCATCGGTTCATTTATAAGTGTGGATAATAACGCTCCGGGGCTGCGTAGCGGATCCTTTTTGCAGTTGGAGGATTATGAAGGCACACAACCCGGTTACCGGTTTTATGCTCCCTCCTATCAGGGAGATCACTCGCCGTATGAAAGACGCCGTATACCTGACTACCGCCATACGCTGTTATGGAATCCTGATGTGCAGACGAATGGACAACATACGATTGCGATCCCCTTTTCCACATCAGACATCACCGGAAATTATCGTCTCGTGGTCGAAGGGATTACAAGCGATGGACAGCCGCTACGTGGGGTAGCGCGTTTTCAAGTCAACAACTGACATACATAGATAGAGCCTGCTATAAGAAACTGTTTCTAAAAATCCAACATAATACACATAATATAATTGTTTATTATCTACTTCCTTCTATTCAAACATTTTTTAACATTAATTTTTGCATTTGTCATCAATATATATTTGTTTTTCAAAAAAATATATATAGTTTTGCAGCAAATATTACGGAAAATAGATGCAACTTTCTATTTGGCAACAAAAAGGATGGCCTTTTCTGACATGGAATAATAAAGAATTAGCATACGTGTTAGGTGAAGTCAGAAATCGACAAGGAAGACTTGCCGGTAAATCCGGTTTATTGGGTTTAGATATTAAAAAAGAAATTCTCCTCAATTCAATTACAAACGATATTGTAAAATCATCCTGCCTTGAAGGCAAGCAATTGGATGAAGATACTGTTCAAGCCTCTGTAGCAGGACATTTAAACCTTAAACTACCCGGCCTTCCGGAAAAAGACCCATTGATTGAACAAATTGTAAATGTCAAAATTGATGCGCTATCTAATTATCGCCAACCGGTTACGGAAGACCGTATCTTCAAATGGAAAAAAGCCTACAGCGCAACAAGCAACAATCATTTTGAGCAGACCGGTTACAGAACTGTCATCGAAAATACGAAAGGAAGTATGCTGTACTCAAATGATTCGCAGCATATTTCGGATGAGGTCAAGCGGTTTATTAAATGGATGAATACCGCTCATCCGATTGATCCTGTGTTAAAAGCAGGCGTTGCACTTTTAAGATTTCTTTTTATCCGACCATTTGAAGAAGACAATGGCCTGATTGCCCGTTCGTTGATGGACATCTTCCTGACTCGCGCCGACGACCAGCCTAAAAGATTGTTCTGTATGTCCGCCCAAATATGCGATCAGCAGGAAGCCTACAAACAAGCCATTAGACAGGCGCATATCAACAAAAATTTAGATATTACCGATTGGCTTATATGGTTCTTGTATTGCCTCGAAACTGCACTGATTAATGCTGAAAACTCCCTAACGCGCATATTAGAAAAATCAAAATTTTGGGAGAGATATCGCCTTATGCGCCTGAACGAACGTCAGGTCAAAATGATAAATATGTTGTGGGAAGGCTTGGAAGGCAATCTTACATCTTCCTATTGGGCCAACTTAAATTATTGTTCCCCTGATACGGCCCTCCGGGATATCCAGGACTTAGTCGATAAAAACATTCTGTATAAAAAAGACGGAGGTGGGCGTAGTACTTCGTACGAACTGAATTAAAAAATAAAAAAACGCAAAGAAAACAGTACGCATAACGACGCCATTCTTTGCGTTTTTTTACTTACCTATTCCATTATCTAGGTCCTCCTTGTCGCCGTTGTGCTTGTTGCTTCTGATATTCTTCCAATTGCTCTTTTGTCAAAATTTTGCCAAATTCCTCTAAAGTCTTAGCGTTCAATTTTTCCATATCACCTCTCATAGATTCAAAATTACCACCCGAATTTTCCATTAACTTGGCTCGTTCTTCGGCCATTGAAAGATTAATCGCTTCAACCTTAGCAGCCTGATCGTCAGATAATTTTAATTCTGTTTTCATCCAATCGGTTGTCCTCTTGGCCATTTCAACAGGATCCATCCGTTGTTGAGAAAAAGCAGTTACAACAACAATAAACGCACAAATAGTGAATAACAAAAATCTTTTCATACTTTTTAACTTTTAAATTATTAATAAAATGATTTCAATGCTTTCATTGGATTCAATAAAAAGAAAAGGGTTTAAAACAAATAATCTTATTTGATCACAAATGATTTAGCAGGCAAAATACCGGCCCTTGTTGTACTTATCGTTGCAGTTCCTTCGATCTCGTGATTTCCGTAAACTCTGACCATAATCGTTTGGCTGTTTACGCTCCCTCCTTGTGCATATCCAGCATTCCGGGTAGTCTCATTCGCGTTAGCGGATCCACCGGCACGTTGCCTGTCTTGTTGCGGCCTTGCTCCCGCCTCCGGAAGAATCCGTGCCATTGGGGTATCGCCTTCAAATGCCGATTTCGAAAGGCTGATCTTGACTTGATCCGGACGAACAATTTTCACCAAATCAGCCTGGCGTAAAGCGGTAGGTAGCTTTCCCACGTTACGATACGACACTTTTATTTGATAATCGGTCGAATCCTGTTTGTAGGTTTTTACTTTTTTGATTTCGATATTATCCCATTGCAATTCAGGCAAATGTTTGAGCATTTCCAAGTTAAATAAAGCTTCATTTTTGGCCCATTTTTCAAGTTGGTCGGGCGGCGAATTTTGCGAAAAGAATTTTGGATTCCAACCTCCGATTTCGACTTCACCCAACTGGGGATGGTTAAAAGGTTTCCAGTCGAAAAACAATTTGCCGTCATATTCCAGGTCGTTCATCATCAACCGGTCAAGGTCATCAATCACACCGTCATCATTGTAGTCTTTGGTAGCCCTGCCCGAATTCCATATTTCATCGCCATACCATATTGCGCCATAGTACCAGTAGCCGAAATCGGGGCCATGTCCGAAAAGAGGCGTACCGCTTCCATAATCATTGTAAACATCGCCTGCACGTTCATAGCCGGTAATGCTTTTGCCTATCCCGTCGAACAGTTCATACCATTTGAGATCTTCGGGAAACATAGCCGACGAAGGCGCCGTACTTGGCGGCCGTAAGTGCATCGGCACGCTTGTATCCATCGAATTGACTACAAAGATATTGGGATTTGCCAACAGAAAAGTGACTACGGCCCTTGTCTCCGGCTCGCTTAACGGATATTCTCCGGCTCCGCCCTGTGTCCATCCGCGACCTGTCGCTTCACGCTCAGGCCTCCAGTTTTCAACATAATTGCGATGCAGGTCTAATCCTCCGATTCCATCTTCGTTATACCTTCCATCTCCATCATTATCAATTCCTTCAGAATAAACACTGTATTCGCCTTTACCGCCTGCCTCAACCCTTCGCATCAGACGGCCAGTCGGATCTCTCGGATCTATGATATACGTTCCGTTCGGGTCTTTGTGCCGCATTTGCAAAATATACCCATCGCCATCAAGGTCTTCGGGACCGTCTTCGTCCAACAGACCATCGCCGTCGTTATCGACCGGGCGGACAGAACTGCGGTTCGATTGTGCCGTATGCATATACAAATTATGGCCGTCGGGATTATTGACAGGTCGCATATAAATTGTATTATTATCAACTATTTTGGTTATTTGCGGATCTTTCCCGTATGCTTCAAGTAAATATTTTAATAGCCATATTGTGGATTCCACAGCGCTCACTTCGCCGCTATGCCGTCCGCCTTCAAAGTAAGCTGCCGGTTTATCGGTCGCCTTGCCCGTTTCTTTGTTTGTTAGCGTAATTTGGTAGATGGGGCGTCCTTCCCAACTATGACCGACTTCGTACATATCAATAAGATTCGGGTATTTTTCAGCCCATGTTCTCATCCAGTGATACACCACATCAGCCGTATGATACTTATCAAATGTAAGTGTAGACGAAGGTGTGTATTCCACTTCAGGATATTTTACCTTAGGAAAGAAACTGACCCCATGACGAAAGCCTTTGAGAGTATAATACTTGGCCTCCGGATCGCTTTCCGGCCATTTTTCTTCTGTGAATGGCTTCACTAACTGGGCCTGAAGGCCGCCAATCAAAAAAAATAAAAAAAGTAATTTTGCAATGTGTTTCATAATCGATATATATTAAGTAATAAATGTTCGTTTGGGTGAGGCAAATATTTATTCCGGCATCAAAAAATCCACAAAACACAATGCCGCCAACGCCGTACCATACCGTTTTTCGATGGTAATACCTTCCGTGATAAAGTTCAGTTCGCCCAAATAGTACTTGCCATACGTTTTTTGGTGCAAATCGTTGATTACACGTATCAAACGCGATTCCAATTCTTCGATACGGTAGCGTCCGCTGACTTCGCAAACAAGACCGCCCACCTTTTCATCAAAATTTTCGTCCTTGTACATCCAGGCATATATAACGCCGGCCGAAACAAACTCATCCTGATACCCATGCGAGACGGCCATAATCGTCTTCATTTCAGAACCAAACGGAGGCAAATCAATATCATCCATCGTTACCAAATGAGCTGTTGCAGGAATCACTGACGAATACGTCATAATATTAAAATCTGCTATTCCGGCATCATACAATGCCATGTGATAAGAACCGGCATGTTTTTCCAAATCGGAATCGCCACTGCCCTTTGCAATAAAAAAATTATTCGGAATCAAATTCCCAATTGTTTTTACCATCTCAATAAGTTTTAATTTTAATCAATACGCTTTATCCCGCTGCTGTTTCAACTTGTACCGTTCGGGGTCGCAAAATTATAAAAAATCTTTTTGAATTTTGAATTTTGAATTTTTAATTTTTAATTATTTAAGTACTTTTGTGCCCAATCATAGAAACCGGGATGGAACATCAAATAATTTATTGGCTGATTTTCGGGGTTATCATTTTCATTATGCTTGTTTTGGACCTCTTTGTACTTAACAAAAAAGCACACGAAGTGAAAATACGTGAAGCATTTGTCATGAGCATCGTTTGGATCAGTTTGGCGCTTGTTTTTAATGTGTTTGTATACCAATGGTTTGGCAAAGAAAAAGCGATGGAGTTTTTGGCTGCTTACGTCATAGAAGAATCGTTAAGCGTCGATAATTTATTTGTTTTTATATTGATTTTCAATACCTTCAACGTAAAACCGGCATATCAACACAAAGTACTGTTTTGGGGCATACTTGGAGCCATCGTAATGCGTTTGGTATTTATTGCAGCAGGCGTCACATTGCTATACAGTTTCAGTTGGATTATGTATCTGTTTGGTGTATTTCTTATTTACACGGGAATAAAAATTGTATTTGAAAAAGAACAATCTGTTGAACCCGAAAACAACAGACTGATCCGGTTTCTGACAAAAAAAATACCTGTAAGCAACGAATTTAGCGAAGACAGGTTTTTTGTCAAAATAGATGGCAAAACCCTTGCCACACCCTTATTTATTACATTGATAGTGATTGAATTTTCCGACCTTATTTTTGCGGTTGATTCTATTCCGGCCGTACTGTCTATTTCTGATGATATTTTTATTATTTATTCATCGAATATTTTTGCGATACTGGGATTAAGGTCTTTATACTTTGCGTTGGCGGCCACGGTCAAGTATTTTCGTTTTCTCAAATATGGACTTGCTTTGATTCTTACCTTTGTGGGAATAAAAATGTGCATCGCCGAATTTTACCATTTCCCGATTTATTTATCGCTGTTAATCATTGTGGGCGTATTGATTTGTTCAATATTGGCGTCGTTTTTGATTAAAGAAAAAAAACAATAATGATATGAGGTCAATAGTATTAGGATTAAAATCGTACCTTTGCCATGACAAAAAACTTAATTAACAGTCAGTGGTTAATGAACAATCATGCTTTATCATTCCCGTAGGGAATATAGCTCGGTAGAAAATTTAATTATTTAATTATTCAGTTATTCAATTATTCATAAATGGTAAACAGCAACTTTCACAGCCACTGCACATTTTGCGACGGACGCAATCATCCGGAAGACTTTATCAAGTTTGCCGTTTCCAAACATTTCAGGGCTTACGGATTTTCGTCACATTCGCCGTTGCCGTTTGAAACGTTTTGGAACATGTCAGCCTGCGATATGGACGAATATATAAACGAAATCACGCGCTTAAAGGAAAAATACGAAGACCTGATAGAAATCTATCTCGGCATGGAAATCGATTTTTTGGACGAAACCTACAACGCATCCATTCCTTATTTCCGTTCATTGCCGTTAGAGTACCGGATTGGCTCTGTCCATTTCCTGTCAAGAGGATTGCCGTTGGTTGAAGAAAACGTGGTGTGTATTGATGGGCCTTACGAGGAGTTTGCGTTTGCGATCGAACAACATTACCGGGGAAGTGTACGGTTGATCACAGAAGATTTTTTCCGCGCTTCCATGCAAATGGTCGAAAATGGAGGATTTGATATTGTCGGCCATTTGGACAAAATATATCAAAACGGAATCTATCATCCCGATTTCGATATACATGCGGCATGGTATCAAAAGTTGCTCGAAGCGTATATTGATTTAATTGCCGCAAAAGGGCTGATTGTCGAAATCAATACAAAGAATTTTGTCCGAAAACAACAAACCTTTCCCCATATCAATACCCTCAAATTACTTCATAAACACCGCATTCCCATAATGGTAAATTCCGATTGCCACTCGCCTGATCTGGTCAATGACGGACGAGAACAAACGTTAGCCATACTGAAACAAACAGGATTTCGCACTACACGCGAATTGGTAAAAGGCGTATGGCAAGACGTGGCGATTGATTAATGATACATTTGATTATGTTTACACCACAACATCCCATAGAGATCGAAGCTCGGTAAAATGAAAGCAAATATACCACAAATCGAAGCTTGGTAAAATGAAAGCAAATATACCACAAATATCCCGTAGGGATCGAAGCTTGGTAGCAATATCCGATACCCCCTCCCTTGCATGCCGTAGGTATGCAACTCATACGCATAGGTCGCATACCTGCGGCATGCATACGGGTGGAATCATGGCATTTTCTACCGAACTTTGTATTCCTAACGGAATACGCATCGCATCGATAAAGAGGTATTTACATAATGACGTCATCGGCAGGAATTATCCGAAGCAATCCCCAAAAAACAACCACAAAACAATATATTGCTTCACTCCGTTCGCAATGACGAGAGGGGGGGGGCATAAAGAAAAAACTGACTTAACACCATACCTATGGCCATTACCGTTATCATACTGATTGTTACTACGATATTTTTTGTGATTGGAAAAATTCGCACAGATATTGTTGCGCTTTGCGCCTTAATCGCATTGGCGGTTTCAGGCATACTGACTCCACAGGAAACGTTATCGGGATTTTCCAATTCCGTTGTCATTATGATGGCAGGGCTGTTTGTGGTTGGCGGCGCTGTTTTCAAAACAGGATTGGCCAAAACGATAGGGAGTAAAATCCTTTCATTGGCAGGCAATAACGAGTTCGTGCTGTTTCTTCTTATTATGCTGGTTACGTCTTTTATCGGCGCTTTTATCAGCAACACCGGCACCGTAGCGCTGATGCTTCCGATTGTGGTCAGCATGGCGGCAAAAGCCAATATCAGTCCCTCGCGGTTTCTAATGCCTTTGGCATTTGCAAGCAGTATGGGCGGTATGCTGACATTAATCGGTACGCCGCCTAACTTGGTTATTCAGGAAGAATTATTCAAAGCAAGTTTTTATGGTATTACATTTTTCTCATTTCTTCCTGTGGGAATCATTTGTATAGCAGCAGGTATCTTGCTGCTGATTCCCCTCAGCAAAATTTTTCTTGTCAAAAACAACACAGTAAAGAAAACAAACAAACAAATCACATCCCGCGACCTTGCGCGCAAATATCAGTTGTCCGATAATCTATATCGCATCCTTGTGCCCGAAAAAGCGCCCGTTTGTAATCAAAAATTAATCGA
>Ga0082212_10006664_pt1 | contig 15458 bp, 10 predicted proteins | sample TergutNt197P3_FD_71548 | JGI IMG/M metagenome (GOLD analysis project Ga0082212, IMG submission 71548) | Neocapritermes taracua P3 segment gut microbial communities from Petit-Saut dam, French Guiana - Nt197 P3 | ecosystem: Host-associated > Arthropoda: Insects > Digestive system > Gut ...
GATTCCCGGTCGGGTGCGCTCGTTAAGGGGGGGAAGGCCGGGGGGGAGCGGACGAAACCCGCCATGTCAAACGCGCTCAGGGGCATACCTGTAAGGGCGGGGATGTCACCTTATGAGCTCGAACTCGCCATCCACAACTGGCTGATTGAGAATGTCAGTTATCAGGATAGCGAAGACCCGGCCACCGGGAAGGATGTCCTGCCGCAGGTCAGGTCGATGAGCGAAACCGTGTTAAACCACCGGGCGAATTGCTTCGGTTTTTCAACAACTTTCCAGTACATCATGAACATGCTGGGAATCGAGTGTCTGGTAGTATTCGGATATACCTCAGATGGCATAGGCCACGCATGGAACGCCATCAGGCTGGGCGGCGAGTGGTACAATGTGGACGTGACTATAGACAGATCATATTATATCGATAGCGCTTACAGCAACGATGCCCATTACTTTTTCAACTGCACCGACAGGTTTATGACCGACAGAGGACGCGTTTTTGGACATAATGAGCTTGACCTCAACCCGAATATAACCTGCACGGCGACCAGGTACAGCTACGACAACATGGGCGGGTAAACGCCCGACACACCCTGTGGGAACCGCCGGCTGATATGCGATAATGACCATACACTATAGTGGTTGTTAATGTCATGGGTCAAATGGAAAGGAATGGTCATTATTGTGGGCTGCCTGATAGAATTCCACAATGCTTGCAAGCGGTACGGCGATAATGCGGTGCTCGAAGGGTTGAACCTCCAGATTGAGCCTGGAGAGTTCGTTGTGTTCATCGGCCGTTCGGGCGCCGGAAAAACGACCGCGCTGGAGATGATTAACGCTATGGTGGCGCCGGACGAGGGGTATGTATCGGTGCGCGGCGAGGATGTGACCAAGGCCGATCCAATCGCGCTCAGGCGTTCCATCGGGTACTGCGTGCAGAGCACATCGCTTTTCCCGCACATGACAATAGCGGACAACATAGCATATGTTCCGGCGCTGATGGGCGAAAAAAAAGAAGCCCGGAGAACGCGGGCCCAAGAGCTGCTGGAGCTTGTGTGCCTGCCCGGGGACTGCATAAAAAGATATCCGCGCCAGTTGTCGGGAGGGGAGGCGCAGCGCGTGGGCGTTGCCAGGGCGCTGGCTGCCGACCCGGAGATTGTCCTGATGGACGAGCCTTTCGGCGCGACGGACAATATTACGCGAGGCATGCTGCAAGACGAACTCAAAGCAATACACGAGAAGCTTCACAAGACCATAGTGTTTGTGACGCACGACTTGAATGAAGCGCGCAAGCTGGCCGATAGGATCGTTCTGTTCAACGATGGTATTGTCGAGCAGACCGGTACTTTCAACGAACTGACGGTGGCCCCCGCCAGTGATTTTGTGCGGGCGTTTATAGCGGGTTGACCAAGTATTCCCAAAATCATCCATCTCCCAGAATGAAATACTCATCCATCAACCCTTCGGGCGGGACGTCGCGCCCCAGCATCATCACCGCCATTTCCCTGTGGGCGTTACGGACCCGTATGAGGTCGGACGCGCGGAGATCGACTTCCTCACCTGCCTCGATTGCACGCAGCAGAGGCACAAGGGGAAGCGAGACGACGTCAGGCACACGCGCGGCGTTTTGGCGCTTCACCCAAAACGGCACGTAGGATATTGCCTGCAGCACTGCTTTCTCGTCACCTGTTTTCTCGAAATAAATGTTCAGGATAATCCCCGTCTCATCGGGGGGCGTAACCATACCTGATATGAAGTTGCCAAGGCAATACGCAACGAACCCTTGCCTTGCCGTGCCGTCAGGTTCGGTAATCTCCATAAACTCAACAGGCTGCACCACATGCGGATGACCGGAAACGACGATATCCGCCCCGGCCTCGAGCATCATACGCGCCTTGTTTCTGAACTCATCCCTGGCGAAAGTCTCATACTCCCTGCCCATATGCGGCATAATGATGATAAAGTCGGGGTCCAGCTCTTTGGCGCGGGTTATGTCGGCGCGGATAAGGTCCTCGTCAATAATGTTGATCAGGTACTCCCTCCCGCGCGGTATCCGGTTGCCGTTCGTGCCGTACGTATAGGATAAAAACGCGAACCTGATACCGGAAACCTCGCGTATGAGGATTGTATCGCGATCCTCCTGGCTGCGATATGTGCCAAAATGGGCTATGCCAAGCTCGTCAAGCACATCAATCGTGCGTAAAAGCCCGGCTTCACGCTGGTCCAGCGAATGGTTGTTGCTGGTTTGCAGCAAATCGAAACCGGCGTTTTTAAGAGCATATGCGAAAGAGTCAGGCGCGGAAAACAGCGGATAACCCTGAAATCCGTAGTTACCGACAGAAGGCCCGCCAAGCACAGTCTCAAGGTTCCCGATTGTAAGGTCCGCTTCCAGCCAGGGGGCGATTTGCGAGAAGCTGTAATTAAAATCATACTCCCGGGCTTGTCTGTTGTATGCATGGTTTGCCTGGCGCGTATGCAGCATTAGGTCGCCCGTGAAGGTCAGTTTTACGTGCGACACATGCGGTGGCTCAGGTTCGGGTTCAGGTTCGGGCTCAGCTTCATATACCGGTGCGGTATCCAATACGGAAACCTCCCCGGCGCTTTGCGGTGCGGCATCGGAAGAGGAAGGCGACACTTGCTCCGAAGCGTCGTCTTCAACCGTAACAGCTACCCGAAAAGCCTCTGCCGCCGGTAATGGGGCATCATAGATGTCCGGCGCTGACGCCCCGCAGGCGGTTGCGGACAACAACACCGCGATTATACAAACGCTGGATAGAAGCCGTAATATTTGCTTATTATTGCACCTGTATCCCATATCGAAAAGAACCTTAGCCTTTTGTATTATTCCGGCGTTTATCAACTCTTTCTTGCACGGTCACCCGGACAGTATCCCCGGGTTGCTTAAAAACCCCGGGCATGGTGATGGCTCGGTATTTCTATAGTTCAAAGGAGGTTATAGGACCTGCCATGGGGGTCTTTCTCAGATATCCGCCGCCGCGCCCCTGTCAACGAGCTTTAAAATCCTGTCGCGGTATCCTGCCGAGACCTCGTCGCGCAGCAGCCTGTCCACTATAGCGCCTTTATTCCAAAAATGCATCGGGACCACCCGGCGAACATCGACAGTCTGCATTAAATAATTTATCCCCCAGGCATATTGATCCTTGAGGCGCGGATCGACCGGCACAAAGGCGAGATCGATAGTCGTTGCCTGTAATAAGTCGATCTGTGACTTGTAGCTTGCCGCCATTCCTTCGTTATAGTCGTCCGGCTCACCATCCCAATGCCACCAGTTCAGGTCGCCGGCATGGAAAATGCATAGATCATCGATATCGACGACGAAAGCGACGCCTTCGTCGTTCGAAGCCAAAGCCTTAACTGTGAAATCGGGCTGCGTCAGTGTTTTGCCCGGGCTTATCATCAACGCGCCCGGCGTGTCGGGTATATCATCGGATAGGACAAGCCGCAATCCGGGGATCGATTTGCCCCAGTTATGTATATCGCGGTTGTAGTGGTCTCCGTGGCTGTGCGACACAAACACAACCACATCAAGATCTCTGATTGCAGCGGGGTCGATGACGCCGCCTTCAAGACCTTTCGCCTTCGGGTGCTGCTTCCAGTAGTCGAATACAAGGAAGTGCCGCGCAGTCTGCACCGCAAAGCCGCTGTGGTACAGGCGCCATACTTTTGCGCTCATAAAATCACCCTTTTATAAATCAGAGGCTGATTTCAGGCACCCCCCGTGTGGCGCCGCTTATCGGATGCCTCGGTGTGTTCCGACCTGGAAGCAATAATCCAAAACCCCACGCAAGTTTTACTACCAATGGCAACATCCCGTCGTTTTTTACTTACTCATCTACCAGTATATGGTAGAATAAGCGGAAATGCAACACCGTGATAATGACAGGAGGTAAATGACAATGAAAAGGACAATCGCACTGGCATTGGCACTCATAGTCTTGCGAAGGAACTTGAGATTAGCATCTTAGACGGTAAAAAGCTATTTTGAGGAAAGCAAACTATGTCAGTAGACATTCGTATTATTACATTCTTGGCACCAGTGGTGTTCCGGGAATACTGACATTTTACAGGCATCGCGGGTTCGCGGAAACACAACTTTTACCGATTTGTTTCCTCTCCAAAAAAAATACCCCCGAACCGCTCGTATTGAGCAGTTCAGGGGTGTGAGTGTTGTTATACTGAGTTATTAGAAGTTTAATTCTGCTTAGCGTTACTTGGTTTTGCTTAGTTTTATTTATCGGTTTTTTCATTCTGATATACTTCCCGGCCAATATACCCCGCGCGGTAGAAAAGCAGCAGGGTAAGTAACCGGCTCATGATATCATGCGCTTTGAAGTGGAAGAAGCTCAACAATCACGGAATTATGGTTTGGAGATATAATCAACAGTTTCGGTGGGCGTGTTTTCGCCCGCCTTTGCCATCGAAAGGAGATTAATTATTGGCTACCTACGGCTATGTCCGCGTATCAACAACCGAGCAAAATTCTGATAGGCAATTAATAGCTATGCACGGATTAAGCATATCAGCGGATAATATTTACACGGATAAGTTAAGCGGCAAAGACTTTAAGCGCCCCGCATATAAAGCCCTGTTGGAAAAACTTGAGTCTGGTGACCTTGTTTACATCTTAAGCATTGATCGTTTGGGGCGCAATTATGAAGCTATACAAAACGAATGGCGAGTGCTGACGAAAGATCGCGGCGTAGATATAGCCGTGATTGATATGCCCATGCTTGATACACGACTGAACAAAGACTTGATTGGTACTTTCATCGCCGATTTAGTTCTACAGATTTTATCGTTCGTTAGCCATAGCGAACGTGATAATATTCGAAAGCGTCAAGCTGAAGGTATTGCCGCAGCGCGGATTCGTGGCATTAGCATCGGACGTCCTATAAAAAAGCCCCCCGAAGATTTTTCCGTAATAGTTAAGCAGTGGGAGTACGGAAAAATAACATTTTCTGAGGCATTAGAGCAAACTGGTTTGAAACAAGCCACGTTTTATAACCGCTTGAGAGAGTTCAGAGCTGCAAAAGAAAACAACAAGCTATAAAAATGTGTACCTTTTTATACTGTGCTCGATTGCAAGTATTTTATAATTACAGCTTTTTATAACACAATATTTTGCTAATTGCAATCACAAAATGTAGAATTCTCCATCAGAAAATATAGATTTTTTATCTGGTATGAATAAAGAAAGCATTTCTAAAAAGGTACACCTTTTTAGAATAATTTATTGCCACCCTAGGATTTGTTGGTCAAGATAGTGTATGTCTTGCGGTTACTGCGCTGTAAGACCGTTATCAGCTAATGAGTATCACCCTCTGGTTTTTAGAGGCTTTATCTACAGCGCTAGTCTGCCCTGAAGTTATACCTTATCAATAAAAGAGAGGAAGAGTACATGACTAATTCCATTGAATACAAAAATCAGTTAGAGTCTGTCTGCGTTCAATATGGGGACAAAAACGCCATTACTTATATGAGAAATGACGGAACAAAAACATACTATACTTTCAAGCAGATACTTGAGCTAATACAGAATGCGGAAAAACAGTTTGAGACTGTTGGCTTGATTCCCGGTGACAGAGCAGCGATTATCGTACCACATTCACCGTTTGCAATTTTTGCGGGATTATCCCTTGCCTATTCCAATATTACAAGTGTTCTGATTGATGCCGCTCTCCCCACGGAGGAAATCAATCGTTTGCTTGAGATTTCAGATGTTCGCGCTGTTTTTACAGTTTCAAATATATATAATCACCTTGATAAAACCTTGATTGTTGATATTCCTGTATTTAATATCAGCACCATTGTCGATAAACTTGTACTTTTTGAAGAATCTACAGCGAGTGTTAAGAAGTATATAACCACCGATCCTCAACTTGATGTAATAACTATCCTTTTCTCGTCGGGAACAACATCTGGTGTTAAGGGTGTTATGATAACTTACTTTGCCTTTTTAGAGAGCATTAAGTTATTCATTATACCGTCAGAAATCACAGATGAAAGCAGCTTTTTATATGTGCTCCCTTTTTACCATATGGCTGGATTTACTGGTGGATTGGCTTGCCTATTTTCAGGCTGTGATGTTGGAATGATTGAAGATATGGATTCTCTTAAAATTCAAAAAAGTTTGATAGAGTATCAGCCCTCAGTTTTTTCTATGGTTCCGAGAGTTTTCGATATTATGGCTCAAAAAATAAAAAGCGCAGTATGTGAAAAAGGTATAGTTGTAGAAACCATTATCAATCTATTGTTATCACTGTCAGGGTTTTTTCGTAAACACATAGGCATTAACCTTGGCAGACATATTTTCGCCGGAGTTAATAAAAAAGTATTTGGTGAGAATTTTTGCGGTATCGGTACAGGTGCTTCATTGTGCAGTAAAGATACAACAAGGTTCTTTCTTAACTTGGGTTTTAAGTGGGCTAACTTTTATTCTCTAACAGAAACAAATGTACCAACTGTTTCAACTGCAGCGTTTGAGCGTTACCCTGATGCTGGCGTTGGACGTATAAACCGATATGATGATATTAGGATTAAAATCCACAATCCTGATGAGAATGGTATTGGAGAAATCCGAGTCAAAACCATTTTAATAATGAAAGGTTATTTCCGTGACCCTGAGTTGACTACCGCTGCGTTTGATGATGATGGATATTTCAAGACCGGAGATTTGGGTTACATAGATAAAAAAAGCAATCTGCATATTACCGGACGCACAAAAGAAGCGATTCATATGCACACAGGGAAGAAGATTGCACCGTCAGATGTAGACAGTTACTATATCGGTTTACTCCCAGATGCTGCATTTGCTTCCTGTGGTGTTCCTGACAAGAACGGAATATATGATGAAATACACCTTTTCATTGAGAGGGAGAATCTTTCGACTGAAGAACAACAAGTAATAAAGCGCAGTATTATGGATTTATCTGGTCAATCAAGTACCTTGTATCAAATTTCGGGCATACACTTTATTGACAAGTTGCCGATGACCTCGGTTGGTAAGGTGAAACGCTTTATACTAAAAGATATTGCGATTGCCGAACGTGAGGTGAACGAGTAACATATGCCGAGAACAGTAAACATGAAATACAAGTATGGCAATGATACCGAAACGATAATATTACAAGTTGTTACTTCGTTGGCCAACAAAGAAATCGTTGATTGCATTACCCCTGAAAGCAGATTGAAACATGATTTTGGGCTTGACTCGCTCAACATGTTGGAATTGTGCGTTGCACTAGAAAGTTCACTTAATGTAACCATCAGTGAGGAAATAGGTAAGGTTGAAACCGTACAGGAGTTGATTGACTTAGTTAATGGATGTTGTAGTAATCAATCTTTAGTGCCTTACAATATTGAGAATTATCCTATAAAAAAAACAAAGCGGCATTTACGGCAACTTACATTGCTAATAGGCTTATCGAGATTGTTATGGCGGTTTAAAGTGACTGGCTTAGAAAACGTCCCTGAAGGTGGGAAGTATATTCTTGCGCCTAATCACCAAAGCCATTTTGACAGTTTATGGATATGGAGTGCACTCGGTAGAAAGGGTATTGACTTCAATAAAATATGCTGCCTTGCAAAACAAGAGCACTTAAGCAATAAAGGTTCTACTTTTATGCTGACTATGCTCGGTGGTATTCCTGTAGACCGAAGTGGAAATACCGTTCCGGCAATGAAACGTGGACTTGATTGTGTTCAAAACGGATATACAATGCTGATACATCCAGAGGGAACGCGAACTCTCGACGGAAGAATACAGGAGTTCAAAGGTGGCGCGGCTAAGCTTGCGATTGACGCAGATGTACCAATAATTCCTGTGAATATTGACGGTGCGTGGGATGTGTTCCCACCACAGAGAAAACTGCCAAAATTATTTCATTTTGGCAGACGTTACATAATTAGAGTATCATTTGGTAAACCGATTCTGCCTAGCGGAAAAAGTGTTAAGGATTTAATCGGACGTGTACAAAACGCGGTGGTGTGTTTGGGGGTGCGCAAAATGAACATAGGGATTGATGTAGACGGCGTATTGGCAGATATTCAAGGATATAACCGCAAACACGCGCCAGTCTTTTTTAAAGAAAAATATAACCGCGATATAGCAAACGAAAACCTGCTTGATATTCGGGACGTTTTTCAATGCCCGGACGATGAGTATAAAGCATACTGGAGAAAATATTTATTTAGGTATGTTATATTCCAATCTGCGCGTAAAGATGCGAGGCTATTTACACGCAAATTATATTCAGACGAACATAGGATTTTTATTATCTCAAAACGTGTGTTCACTTGTCGTAATGATTTAATGGGTAAGATTATGCGTCTACTTATGCGTAATTGGCTATGGAGAAACAGGATTAGGTATAATGAAATCGTTTTTTGTGACAATGACGTGCTGGATAGTAAACGCACAGCTTGTTTGGAGAATAACATAGATATAATGATTGATGATGAAACTGAAAATATACTCGTCATTGCTGCTATAGCAAAAGTTATCTGTTTTGACACAAGCTATAACCGCAATTGTAAAGGCGATAGTATTTTTAGGGCGTTAAACTTTAGTGAGACGTATAATATAATAAATAATCTCATTTTGTGAGTTAAAATATGTCTACAGATAAACGGCGATTTTGATAAAAAAACCACCAGCGATATCTTATGGAGCTTTCACGATTTGTGTTGTTTCTTATTATTATGAATACTACGCCAATATTTAGTTTGGTTTATCGGCTTTTTTGTGCGTTTATTCACTTGCATTCTTTTGGATTTCGCGCTTAACACTCAAAAAAGTAGAGTTACTACGTTATTTGAGTTTAGTATTTCACATAGAACTACATAATAAAAACATTTTGGCCCAGTATATTTGGGGGCTTTTCGTACGGACGAAGCCTTGCGTTATCAACCGTGTCCACCCTCTACTTGTCCAGTATAATTCTGGCCTTGACCGCAAAATCGCGGAGCAGTATCATAAACTGGCAGGACAAAATGTCTTCCTTTTTGGGGTTTTTCTGTGTTGTGAAATGCGAGAAAGTGTGCAATCATTCGCCACCGACACTCATAGTATATGGGCTAGGGGACTATCATGAATTCAGATATGGAAAAAAGTCAAAGCCAAAGAACTACTAAATGGCATAATAAGCCACTTAAGTATTTATTATCAAATAATCCCGCAAAAGTAATTAGTAAAAGTGGAGTAAAGTTTCGTAAAATTATAAGACCAGTACTCAGAATGATATTACCTTTGCTTAATCCATATAAGCTAATTGTTGTCAAAAAAGAGCCATTTCCTAGAAATAAATCCATAATTTATTCTACATCTCATTGTTTTAGGGATGATGTTATCAACAGTACCATGGCGATAAATGATCACTTTTATATATTATTTGGCAGTCTTGATCAGTTCTTTAACCATATAGAAGGCTATCTGGCTTATATTAACGGGGTGGTAATTGTTGATCGAGTCGATCCGGATAGTCGACTTGTGAGTCTTTCAAAGATGGAAAGAGCTATGGGATTTGGAACCAATGGTTTAATTTTTCCGGAAGCAACTTGGAATCAGGATGATGCTTTGCTTGTTCTAAAACTCTTTGGAGGTATTTATGATTTAGCAAAACGTACTGACGCGCGGATAGTACCGGTGGTTACCTTACCAGTAGGCAAAAAATGCTATGCTATTCAAGGGCCGGCCTTTGATATAACCGAAAGAAACGTAGATAAAGCTCGTGACATTGCCAGTTTAATGCTAACAAGCGCTGATAAAATTACTGATTTGTCTCTTAACGAGTATACTCTTGGTGAATATGAAGAAGAAATTTGTGATATAGATGATTACCATCTTCAAAAATATCGACTTAATATTAATCAGCCAATAAAAGAAATTCTCATGAGGTTAAATAGTTTGGAGAATATGAAGAATGATGTTGTTAAATCATATGAAATCATTGATTATGTTGCTGTCTTGGCAACTAGGACTAAGAATAGCATTAAACCTTTAATGGAAGCAACATCAGAACAAGAAGACATAAAGAAGAGTATTTACGAAAGAATCTCGATCTTGTTAGGCACCATAATTAATGCGGAAAAAAATGTTTCATTAGAAATTCTTCGTAATCGAATGGCTACATATAAATATGATTTATATGTAAAGTACGCTAACTATTCTGGCATTTCCCGTGAGGAACTAGAAAAAAAGCGAACACTGAGAGAAGAATGGGAAGAAATATGCGAAAGCGAGATAAAGAAGGTAAAGTTTTATAATCGTCCAGAAGAAAAAGCTTGTCTATTTGTTGATAAAAATATAATCTCCGAAGAAGAAGTGTTTTCAGTATTAGACGATATAAAACTTACTTCGCAGAATGTCAAAGTTTTAGAGTTAACGAGAAATAAAAATAAGTAACGGGCTAGGACGTGTTGCTTACTTGATTTCCCGGAGCGTGTAAAGCCTGTATCTATAGCCGTTGTTACCGCTACAATCTGCCGTAATGACAATTTTGTCTATTGCGCTGCATTGGCCCGCGCCGAAAGTCAGTCTTTCCTGAATATCCGTCGTCTAATAGTTGATATAGCTTCTCGTCCAGGCGCCATATTTTACGCTCATATAAACATTCTTCTCATAAATCAGAAGCCCGCGCTTTCACAACTTATGAATATTCTTGTGCGGCAGAGCCGCTTGTCCGGTGTGGCGCGAGCCACTTATCCGATTCTATTTGAGCCACTTGAGATACTGCTTTGTCAATGGTAGGCGTGGAGATTTGCGTCTCACGCAAGCAAATACTACCCGACATTGACAATGCACCGTTGAATACAATGTCGTTGTAGTTAAGAATGACCGCAGTCAGTCTTAACCCATGATAACTTTATGGATTTTTTGTTGGCTCTGGTTGTCTGGAATTGGGGCTCCCAAATTCCGGACAGATGGCTCAAACTGATGCAGAATACTCACAACTTATGCCCTGCATTATGTTTCTGTTCATTATAATCGTGAGTTTTCCTGTATTTTGTACTAAGAAATCGAACGCGCTTCATAAAATGTAGCAAATTAGCGGGCATTTTGTGTTTTTCTTATTGACATCCCCCAATATACTGTGTACAATTGTACTAAGTTAACGAAAAGGGGGGGTGAACCTTGTGGGAAGGCACGAGGACCCGGATACACAATACCGTGTAAGCAAGCATATAAATGGCGGCTATACCTACGCAAGCACGCAACCCCCATATATCGATCCAGATACTGGGGCTAAGAAGTACCGTCGCTTGCATTGGGGTACCGTTGACGAAGGGCTAAAGTTTATACCAAGCGCCCAGTTCTATCAAGCCTCGCCAGAAGAACGGGCCAAACTCATATTCCCAGAGGGGTGGGATGTTAGCGAGGCGAAGAGGTTTACCGGACTGCGCGAGCCGGGGCGGCCAGTTTACGACGGAGACGACCGAAACCGTTTCTACGGTGATATTTGGCTGCTTGAGCAGATTGCGGTAAGGACAGGAATCCGGAAGGATTTGGAGACAGTGTTTGCCGGAAACCGCGAGATTGTCGATGATATCCTGACCCTGGCCATGTTCCCATACCTGACGAAGTTCAATTACAGCCGCGTCGCAAGATGGCAGAAGATCGCGGCAGCGCCGTCATCAAGGGAGTTGACCCCAAAAGCGATTACCCTGCTAACACAGTCCATCGGCGAGCAGCACCGCATGGACCTCCTGAGGCTCCGCGCCGCGAGGTTGGGGAAGGACGAGCTTTGCGCGGTCGATTCCACGAGCAGGTCCGCGTACGGGTGGAGCCTTGCGGACATACGCTGGGGGAAGAATAGGGACCGCCTGCCTTTGGAGCAGACCATGGAAGTCGTCGTGTACACGCTCTCCAGCCACATGCCTGTCTACTACAGGACGTTTCCGGGCAACATGCCGGATTCACGGAGCATCGAAACCATACTCAAGGACCTTGAGCACGCCGGCTTCAAGGATTTGATATTGATTACCGACCGTGGGTACGAGTCGATGCGGAACCTCGAAAGGTACATACTGCGCGGGCAGTCAATGGTCATGTGCGCAATGACCGGGCAGAAGGACGTTGCGAAAGCGATAAAGGGGCTGAAGGAATTCAGCGCCCGCCCGGAGGAGATGGCGGTCGATTCGGAGGCGATGGTGTACCATATGCAATTCGACATCGACTACGAAGTGGAGAGTACGGGGCAGTCCGCGAAGATGTCAGACCGGCTGAAGCTGAACCTGTATTTTGACCCGGTACGCAGGGGCCTCGACCTGATGGATATTGACATCGCGCTGTCTTTCCAGGAGGTCACCCTCAACAACCTCTTGTCAAATAGAGAAACCCTTGGCGACGACGCTTGGATTAAGCGGGAATTCTGTTACTACAAGGTCAGCTACGATCCCGCCACAAGGGCAATCAAGTCATTCGAGATTAATGACCAGAAGGTGTCAAAGGCCAAATGCTTTTCCGGGTTCTTCGCTATCATGACACACGGGGTGGACTTCGACGCCATGGGCGCTTTCCGCGCCTATCGTCTCCGCGACGAGCAGGAGAAGTACTTCCAGCAGATGAAGGATCAGATGTCGGCTGACAGGCGGCGAAACTGGTCCGAGGAAGGTAAAACAGGTCGGCTATTCATCCTCTTCGTATCCCTTATCCTTAGTTCCTATGTGCGGCACATCTGGAAGAGCACCAAACTCAGAAAGCTGTTCTACTCATCGTTGGATATTGTTGACGAGATGAGGCCAATCCGCCTAATCGAGCATTCAAACCGCGCAAAGTCGATTACGCCGTTTGTCGGTGCCCAGGTTGATGTCTGTGAAGCCTTTGGCTTTGATATACCGGAAGGCTGCGCACCAACCTACACTTCGCGTCAGAAACCCGCCCGCAAGCGGGGGCGCCCGACGAGGAAGGCCATCGAACGGGATTCTTAGTATAAAATAAAGGAAAACTCGCGTTATTCATTTATCCAAGCACCTCAAAACAAAGCGTTCCACGCTCTATCCCGTTGACGATTAACGTAATCGAATGAACTCCCGGATAATGCTTCCGTGTGCTGACGTCTTCAAATGAATGGGTTTTGGTATAACATTTCCTTTGAGTCTCTTTTAGTGAAACTTCCGATATTTGAAAGACCTTACGGCTCTGTTTGCCGTTGGCTTTGACGTAATCAACGCCGTACTCGAGTCGCGCTTTCATAGCTGTATTGACTTCAATATCAAAAGAAAAAGTAATACTCCCACCTATTGATATAGACTTCTCGTTCAAAGCGAAGCTGCTTACATCCACGGCATTTGTATTGTCAAATCCGAAAAGAGCCAACACTTCACGGTTGCCTTTTTTAAGAAGCGTCCGACATCCGTGTTTGACAATCCAGTCTGTATACTCGTGCTTGCCGTACCAGGCCTTTGCTAGTTTCGCCACTAAGTTTGGGTGCGTTTTAGATATGTCGTTTAGATTGTTGGCAACGCTTTTCCTCACATATGAAGACGGGTCGGCTTTCAACTGTTCGAGAATCGGCAGAATAGGAGAAGGGTCTTTTTTATACTTGGCAAGAGCCACACCCCACGGTAGGGCCGGACGGCAACCCTCGCTTGAAAGCCTCCGGACGTGTTCATTTTCATGCTTAGACCAGACAACCATCTGTGGCATCATACGTTCTTCGTAATTAATAATGAACGGACGCACGGCAAACTCCGACGATGAGTATTGCGTGTATAACTCCAAAGCGGCAATCGAAGTGTCCCAGTTTTCCTCGCCTATGCCATAAAGTTCCACATAAGTCGGGAAACACAGCCTAAAAAATGGGTCGCAGTTTATGATAACCCTGTCCATAATACCGATGGCTTCGTTGTAGTTGGCAGGCAGGAATTTCCGCATATTTTCCGTAATGCGTTTTCCTCTCGCCATTAACTCCAATCCGCTCCATGTTTCATCCACAGTGGATTTAATAAACTCGTCGACAGGAAATGCGTCATGCTCCGCTTTTATCGACATCGCAAATTCGCTGACTGTTTCATGGTTTAGCTTTTCTTTCCATATTTCAGCCATATCTTTAGCTCCTCAACTCTCCTCAATTGTATCCCTAAATACTTCCCGCTTTGATTAAGTCACTTGTCTTCCTTTCAGATACTGCTTTATCTTCTTCATCGCCCAGTCGTAATGGCTGGCGGTGGTGGATATGCAATAGCTGCCAATGTTGGTCGTACCCGTCCACGTGAAGTGTTTTTTCTCGAAAAGCTCCTCGTTGCTCAGAGAGTCAATCAACGCCATTACGCTACCATGACTCTCGCGCAGCATAACCATCGCATCGTCATACGATGTAGATTGGTGCCGGTTCCAAAACCCCACGTTCATATCACCGTAGGTTTTCCAAGTATATGGCTCCGGTAAGAACGATTTTGCTTCGCCGCCGAAGTTCGCCGCCGTCCAGTCGATCAGGAGTCTGTGCCATTCGAAGAGGTGAACCAGCACATCGCGCATGTTTTTGTCCCGCTTCCAGTGGGCTTCTTTTAGCTTCGGATCGTCTCCGAAGTCGAAGTAGGCAGACTCCGCTCCGCCGGGGATTGAATCAATCAGTTTCCACATTTTTACCCATTGGTCGCCCGCGGCGGCTATCAGTTCTATTTTCGTTGTCGGTCTTGGCATATTGATTCGCTCCTTTATCAAATCGCTTGCTAAAATGATAATGACTGCCGATAGATGGAACAACAAAGCGGGAATGTTTTGATGAACACTTCCGCTTTGCTGGTAATCACCCATTATCGCGCGGGCGATTTGTCTGTATGTACCCCGATCTGCAGGAACGCGCCGCTGCCCGTATCTTTGGCGATAAACCAAAACTCTCCATGACCTTCGGCGTAATAGCGGATTTGATTTCGTTTGTAAGCGGTTTCGGTAAATATGTCGTCGCCTATATCGCCGAACACGCTGTGTATCTCCTCCTCTGTACAGCCATAGGACAAGTTGCACACGATGGAGATGTCAAATGCGGCGCCGATTCCTGCATCAAAGTATACGGTGCCGATTTCGCAGTCTTTCAAAGGAAGGCTACGATCAGTGAGGTTGACCGCATATACTTCGATGTACGCGCTTGTGCCTTCTTTATATAGTCTTGCGCCGAAGTTTCGGCCATAACCGGAGGAACTGTTCGCGTCTACTACCGAGTTTTCATCATAGTAATCTTCATCGTCCTTATCCTCGTTAAAGACAAACCCGATATTCAAAAAATCCTGCACCGTGGCTTCATGCAAGTTGATTTTCACACCGTCTATGACTACAAAATAAATGCTGTCGTCCGTTAAGTCAAGCGGATCATCGGGAACTTCAACAGTCCTTTTGACGGTTGGATTTGTTGATGCGGGTGCGCTTGTCGGGGAAGTGCTTGTCGGGGAAGTGTTATTCCCGCTGCTGTCCGAAGCGGGTGTGCTGCCATTCTCGCTGTTACCCG
>Ga0082212_10006665_pt1 | contig 15458 bp, 16 predicted proteins | sample TergutNt197P3_FD_71548 | JGI IMG/M metagenome (GOLD analysis project Ga0082212, IMG submission 71548) | Neocapritermes taracua P3 segment gut microbial communities from Petit-Saut dam, French Guiana - Nt197 P3 | ecosystem: Host-associated > Arthropoda: Insects > Digestive system > Gut ...
TTATAACCTGTAAATGGCCTTTCAATACGACGACCGGAACAAGCGACAACCGCATTGTCGCGATTTTTAAAGAGGAAAGCATATTCGTGATACCCGACCCGCCTATCGAGCCGTTCCCTCCCAGAGAACCGCAGTAAAAACCGGCGCGTAGCAGCGCCGGTCTCGATGAAATGGAGCGGGCGAAGGGAATCGAACCCTCGCATCAAGCTTGGGAAGCTTGCGCACTGCCATTATGCAACGCCCGCGAAATGTGTTGTCACAGTTATATGTTTCGCGGTTCCGGCAAAGCCGGGAGCGAAACGGTCATTAAATCCTTGATATAACGATTGCGCAGCAATCATTATAGAATAACACAAGCGAAAATGCAAGGCTTTTTTATAAGCCCGGCATTCTAATCTATATAATTCTAATGGAGGTCAATATGATAAAAGTAGACATCGAAGGCGCCCTTGGATTCCTTACCGAAGACGAATTGCGCGGGGTCGACACGAAAAAACCTCTTGAGGACGTCAAAACACTCTTTGAAAACGGCTGGCTCAGCATACCGGCGGACTACAACGCGGGGATTTCAAAGGAGATAAAAGACGTCGCCGCGAAAATATGCGGCGAGTCTAAAGCGTATGTCGTTATCGGCATCGGCGGTTCATACCTCGGCGCGCGCGCGGCTATTGAGTTCATAAAATCACCTTTTTACAACGCGGCAAAAAAGCAGACGCCCGATATCTATTTCGTCGGCAACAACGCATCGGGCGAGTACCTGCAGCAGGTCATAGAGCTTATCGGCGACAGGGACTTTTCCGTCAATGTCATATCCAAATCCGGATCCACTATAGAAACCTCCATCGCTCTGCGGTTCTTCAAGTCCATGCTTGAAGCAAAATACGGCGCGGCGGGGCTCAAGGACCGGCTTTACGTCACAACGGACAAAACCGGCTCGCCTCTGCGCGAGATGGCGTCGCGGGAAGGCTATACATGCCTGGAGATGCCCCCGGAGGTAGGCGGGAGGTACAGCTTCCTGACTGCCGTCGGGCTTCTTCCCTGTGCAGTCGCCGGGATAGATATAGATGAGATCATGGCTGGCGCCAAAGAGGAGATGGACTCAGGCGTCGAAAACTCCTGCCTATACGCTTCGGCGCGCCAGGTCTTGTATAAAAAAGGCAAAAAGATCGAGATGCTCGCGTGTTTTGAACCTGCTTTCCGTTACATGGGCGAATGGTGGAAACAGCTCTTCGGCGAGAGTGAGGGTAAAGCGGGCATAGGCATATTCCCGGCGTTCGCGGATTATACGGCGGACCTCCATTCGCTGGGGCAATATATCCAGGAGGGCGAACGCACGCTTATGGAAACGTTCGTGTCTTTTGCCGAGCCGCGCGTAAACCCCAAAATCCCGGGTGGCGAGCTGCACAGCGATAAGATAACCTCCCTAGCGGGGCTCGACCTGCATTCCGTGAATAAAGCCGCGTCAAGGGCTGTCAAAAAAGCCCACATCGACGGAGGCGTCCCTGTGCTCGAACTTCTTGCGCCGCAAATGTCCGCGCAGTCGTTCGGCGCACTTGTATATTTCTTCGAGCGTTCAGTCGCCATTTCAGCGCTCGCTTCTGGCGTCAACCCGTTCGGTCAGCCCGGCGTCGAGGCGTATAAAAAGAACCTATTCGCGATACTGGGACTTTGAACAATTAACAATTAACAATTAACAACGGACTGCTTACAGTACGGGTTGCAGAAATACCTATCAATATGAAAGGGGTTGATTAAGTTGGTTAAGGTGATCATGGGCCTCAAGGGCTCAGGAAAAACAAAGCAGCTTATTGAATTGGTCAACAAGGCGATAGAAGATGAAAACGGAGATGTTGTTTGCATAGAAAAGGGCGCGAAGCTGAAATATGACATCCCGTATAAAGTCAGGCTGATAGAGGCTTCGCAATATGATTTCGACGGATATGATTTTTTAAAGGGGTTTATTAGCGGCCTGTATTCGGCCAATTATGATATAACGCATATTTTCATCGACAGCGCGCTGAGGATCATTGGCGAGACAGTCGACGAAAGGACGGATGAGTTCCTGAGCTGGTGCGAGGCTTTCAGCAACCGCGAGAATGTCAAGTTCACAATTACCATTAGCGCTGAAGTGGCCCTCGCGACAGACGGGATAAAGAAGTATTTTTAATTGCAGATACCCACATTGCGGTTACACCACTTGATATTATGGACTATATAAAGGCTGCCTCTGAAAACTGCGGCGAAGACCTGCCAAGGCTCCTGTTGCATTGCTGCTGCGCGCCGTGCGCGAGCCATGTACTTGAAACCCTGTCGCCGGCTTACCGTATAACGGCCCTGTTTTTTAACCCGAACATCGAGCCGCGGGAGGAGTATTACAAGCGCGCGGATGAGATGAAAAAGCTCCTGTCACTGGCTGAATACCAGAACACGGTCGACTTGCTTATCGCCGAATATGATACCGCCCCTTTTAACGCGGTCGCGGAACCATATGCGGGTGAACCCGAGGGGGGCCAGCGCTGCGCCGTTTGTTTTTATCTCCGCCTCGGAGAGGCGGCGATCCGTGCGAAAGCGGGCGGTTACGACTTTTTCGCGACGACTCTGACAGTCAGCCCGCATAAACCGGCGCAAAAAATCAATGACATAGGCGCCGGTTTCGCCGAACGTTTCGATGTAAAGTATCTGCAATCTGATTTCAAAAAACGCGACGGATATAAACGGTCGGTCGAGCTGTCGAAGAAATACGGCCTATACAGGCAGCAGTATTGCGGCTGCCGTTTTTCACAGGTCTAAGGGAGAACAAATCATTTGACGAACTCAGTTGCCCGTAAAGTAGCTTTTGCCGGTGTAGTCGGCGCGCTTTACGCGGCGTTGACTATCGGGCTAAATTTTATCGGGTACGGCCCTGTCCAGTTCCGCATTGCCGAGGCATTGTGCGTCCTGCCGTTCTTCTTCCCTTTTTCCGTGTGGGGGCTTTTTGCCGGGTGTATCCTGGCAAACATCATCAGCCCGTACCCGCTCGATATAATCGTCGGCTCGGTGGCGACGCTGCTGGCAGCAGTATGTACGATGCTTATCGGCAGGTTCGGGAAAGGCGGCGTCGTTTCCAAGGTTTTTGCCTGTTTGCCGCCTGTGGTGGTAAACGCTGTTTTTATCGGGGCTTTGATCGCTTTCTATATGGCTGGCGCCGGTGAAGCCTCCTTTATAGCCGCTTTCGTTTTATGCGGGGCGCAGGTCGGGCTGGGGCAACTTGCCGTTTTATATGCACTCGGGTTGCCGCTCCTTATTTATCTGCCGAAAATGCGCGTGTTTGAAAAACTGCCCGGGCAGTATTCATTAAGATAGAGGTGAACATATGAAAGTCAAAAAAGCCGTGATCCCCGCAGCGGGGCTTGGAACCAGGATGCTCCCCGCCACAAAGACAGTACCGAAAGAGATGCTCCCGCTGGTAGACAAACCCGCCATACAGTATATAGTCGAAGAAGCCGTAGCTTCAGGCATCGAGGACATCCTTATCATCACAAACCGCGGAAAATCCTCGATGAACGATTACTTCGACTATGTCCCTGAGCTAGAAGAGAGCCTCCGGCACTCAGGGAAAACGGCGGAACTTGAAGCTGTGCAGCGCCCCACGGACATGGCGAATATCTTCTATGTGCGCCAGAAAGAGACAAAAGGCCTCGGCCACGCGGTTTGGCGGGCAAAAAGATTCGTCGGCGACGAGCCTTTTGCCGTGCTGCTCGGGGACGACATAATGATGTCGGACGTACCCGTCACAAAACAGCTTATAGACGCGGCGGAAAAACATGGCGCTTCAGCGGTCGGGACGCAAAAAGTGTCCATGGACGCGATATCCAAATACTCGTCGCTAAAGGTATCGCAGCTTGAGGATCGGGTGTATAAAGTATCGGACATGAATGAAAAACCAAAGCCGGAAGAGGCCTTTTCCGAGTTTGCGATCTTGGGCAGGTATGTACTCACCGCAGATATATTCGATATAATAGAAAAAACGCCCCCCGGGTATGGGGGCGAGATACAACTGACCGACGGCCTGAAAGCTCTTTGTAAAGTGGCGCCCATGGTCGCCGTGGACTTTGTCGGCAGGCGCTACGACACTGGAAATGTCAAGGGTTTCCTTGAAGCCACTGTCGATTTCGCTTTACAGGATCCCGCGATAGCTCCCTGGCTCAAGCAATTCCTGATCGACAAAGCGAAGACGTTTTAGCAACAAATAAACAAAGGCCGCACTCGCGGCCTTTTAGCTGTTTGTCAATAAACTATTCTAGGTGATCACCCGTTTTGCACCGAAGTAGACCCCTATATAATACGTGCTGTCAAGCCTGCTTATGATAACGCCAACGCCAGTCCTTGACGCGTGTACGAACTCATCGTCACCTATGTAGATACCGACATGGGTGACGCTGACATGCCCGTTCGAGGAGAAAAACACAAGGTCGCCCGGGGCAAGGTCTGACTTATTTATATGGACGCCGTTGTCCCTGTATTGGCCGGACGCGTTCCTTGTGACAGTGTAACCGAAGTTTTTATACACATAAGTCACGAAACCCGAACAGTCAAACCCGGAGGGTGACGCCCCGCCGTATACATAATTATAACCGAGATAATCAAGCGCGAAACTGGCTATCTGCTGCCCAAGCGTGAGGTTCGCTGCGGGGATGTTTGAATATGCGTGCGAAGGCGGGCCGGACGCTGAAGCCGCCCGCTGGCCGCTGATAATTACCATGTAGTCCGAACGGATATAACCTGTTTTACCGTCGTGCCGGACTTTATACCAGCCGTTATTGATCCCGATGACGGTCATTTCGGTTTGCTCGGAGTATTGACCCAAGACGTCGCTCTCAGTGTTCGGCCTTTCGCGCAGATTCACGACGTCGCCAGTGACACGCCCGAGGGCGTTGAAGTTTTCGGCGGTGAGAACATCCCTCATCAACGGGGCGCTCACATAACCTATCGTCCCGTGGTAGTTGACTTTGAACCATTCGCTGTTAGTGCGTTCGAGAATAACGACTATGTCGCCCTCGCTGAGCCTTGAAAGTATCGTATCGTCTGTGCTCGGCCCGGCGCGCAGGTTTAGTATCGGTGTATTGACCGTCGCGGCGCCATAAGCGAGCGGGGCAGCCGCCGTAGTGCTGATAGACAGCATAGACGCGATGATCGATACTATCATTATGATCATCAGCAGTTTTTTTGCAGTTTTCATTTTAGACTTCACCTCGAAATCTGTTCCTTCGCGTATGCGTTAATAATCTGTTGCTTATCTTTTATTTGGTTACTATCCTGACGCAAGGGCTCTGTCAAGCCACACGGCCGCGACGTCCATCGCTTCAAAAAGGCTTGTTTTTTCGCTTTTTTTAACTACGCTGTCGCGCGATTTCAAATCGGGGTCAGTAAGCTGTAGTTGAACAACGACTCTGCTTGCGACGTCAAGTCCCTGCACCTGCTTAGTTTCTGTAACCTGTAGCATGATGATATATTTGTCCGACATGCTGCCGAAATATATAAGGTTGTCTTTTCTTCTCAAGGGATGGCCCTTATATTCTAAAATTTTAATCTTTTCCTTAGCCGCAGTGGCCATAACTACACCTTCCCCGACAAAGAGTAACGAAATTGTAACACATTGTTTCTTTCTTGTCAACATAAATTTTAAAATGGGGTTTGACCAATAGCAACTGCCCGGGGAGTGGTCACCTACAAGGGAGCAAAAAACCGCTCCCCCAAGACCCTCTGTCCGGGCAGGATATGAGTTATAATATTATTTAAGCATCAATAGAGCCGAACATCTCGATATCTTCGAGATTAGCCTCATTCACAAAATAAACGTCCGACGGCCTCTTGACACAGAAAATGTGCATGAACCCATTAGAAATGTCCCTTACGATCCCGACAAGGCCGTTCCATTCGTTGTCAGCCACTATCCTGACATGGTCATGAATGCTGAAGTCTCCCATAATCTGTTAGTTTCCCTCCTGTTTTTAGCTCAATAACGGTTTTTACAAGCGGCCGAACCTGCAGGGTCGGCATAACAAAAACCGGGTAACGTATCACACCCGCGATTTCCAATGAAATCAAAATCACAGATGTATTAACGCACTCCGGTTCTTCCGCTTTTGCGTATCAGTCGCGCCGCCCCTTAATTCTTAGACAGCTTTATTGACTTCTTTTCTTCTATCTGGACTATCTCCGAGTCCTTAACAACAACTCTCTCTTCCCCGTAGTCTAGCCCGCGTACTATTTCGATGATCTTACGCTCTTGCGCTGAAAGCGCTAAGTCATCCTCCGATGGCTTTCTTTCCTCGATTTGCACGATCTTCGAGTCCTTTACCACGACTCTCTCCTCGCCGGAACCAAGCTTTCTAACGGTTTGGATCAAATCGCGCTCCTGCTCGGTAAGCAGCATTTCTTTGAGATTTGTCGAACTAACATCATGTCTGTGTTTCACTTCACCGACTCCCTTCAAAGATTACCGTAAAAAATATACCATACCGGCAACAAGTTTTCAACAGTTTTTTGTCTATGTTTTCAACAAAATTATCAACATCGTTGGCAACTCGGCTATGTTTTAGGTCTGTACCCCTCATTCTCATTAACGATCCATTTTCGGTACTTCCGCCATGCAGATCATTAAGGAGGACGGGGAACCTTACCTGAAATCCGCAGGAGCGCCCGAATTAGCGGCGGAGACGCTCGACCTTTTGAAACAACATGCAAAAGTCAGGACGCCGGAGGGACAGGAATACAATCTGCACACGATCCGTGGCGGTTATGCTATATGGAAAAACGACGTTTCCCAGACGCTGGCTGTCATAGATGAACTGCGCGCGAGCGCGGATAAGCTGGAACAAGAGGGGGAGCTTCTGAGCAACGAGCTGAAGAGCAGATCGGACGAGACGAGCGTCCAAGAACAGAATATAATCTACAATAATCTGACTGACGAGATCGGTGGCCAGCTTTTACTGCTGCAGAATATGCTGCAGCGGCGGGAGCAAGCAGCGGATACTGTGTCGCTTTTCAGGAAAATCTGCCTGATAGGGACATATATAAAAAGAAGATGCAATCTTAGGCTCGTCGAGCAGTCCGAGGGGGACGTCCCGCTTATGGAGATCGAGCTTTGCTATCGCGAACTGATCGGCTGCCTACAGGAGTTGGGCGTGGACGCAGGCGTGTCTTGGAACGGGGTGAAGGCGTTTTCGCCTGAGTTTGCCGTACTCTCACTGGACGTTTGCGAACTCCTGCTTGAAAACGAGCAGTTCGAGGCGGATTCCATAAGCGTGTCTTTTGAAGAGGGCGCAGCTTTTTCAGTGCGTGTAAAACCCGGCGCCGCGCCAAGTGGGCAATTTCCCATTGAGCCTCTGCGGCGTCTCGGCGGCGAGGGCTATGATATGGGGTGGCAGCCGCTTGAAAACGGGTATCAGGTATATGTCCGCGCCGGAGGTTCTTAGTATGCAGGTTTATGTTAGCTTTTTATGCCTTGGGGGTATTCAGTTTATTTTACTGGTTATCGCCGCGCATTTGGCTGCTGTTTCCTATATTGGTAACCGTATACGTTTTTCAGCCGCCGACATAACAATGCTGATCGTGCAGGCCGCCAATCTTGTTTTGCTGCTGCAGTTCTTGAGTGGTGGCGGAGGATTTTTTTGACGGCAAACGAAAATCCCGCGCCGCTGTTTGTCCTCCAGGGCCTCATGCTAGTACTGGTATCAACCCGCCTTATATGGATGCTCCGCAAAACGCGCGAGCGCGGCAGGAAGCTGATGACGCCCGGGTCGATACGTGAAACGATCGATTACCTGCCCGGGGGGATATGTTTTTCCACGCCGAGCGGAAGGCCGGTTTTAGCCAACCGCAAAATGAATGAGCTATGCTACCGGTTGACAGGCCACACGGTCATTAACGCGCATGCGTTATGGGAGGAGCTGAGGCTGTTTCAATCCGCCGATGGGTGTGTTAGGTTGGATGAGCCGTGGATAAACGCAAATCGCGGAGACAGCGCCGCGGAAGGAAGTATGTTTTTTTCGTTCCCTGATGGCAGTATATGGAGATTCCGTAAAGAAGAATTATCGGACACGGCCCCGCAGTATTTCCAGTACGAGGCAACGGACATATCGGAACTGTGCCGGTACAGCAAGGAACTGTACGAGAGTAACAGGAGATTAGCCGAGCAGCACGAGCGCAGGCAGAACCTTCTTACAAACATAGTTGATATCAACCACAAGAAAGAGATACTGTCATTGAAAATGTGGATACACGACAATCTGGGCAGGTGCATCCTCACAACGAAGCAGCATCTGTCGGGCGGGGCGCTGTCGGAGCATATTCCGCATTTAGGCGAACTCTGGGGCAATACCATACGAGGCTTGGCCGGCTTGACGCTGGTCGATACCGACGGGGACGTTTCGCCGGAGATCGAGCTTCAAAAAGCGGCCGATATGATCGGGTGCTATATAAGCTTCCGGGGCGAAAGGCCGGTTGGACGCAGGACTGAGCGCCTCTTTTACGCGATGGTGCGCGAAGCGCTGACCAATGCCGTCAGGCACGCGGGCGCGAATCTGCTCGACGTCAGCATAGAACCGTCGCCGATGGGGTACCGCGTGGAAATATCGGATAACGGGAACGCGCAGGTATCCTTGGTCACGGAGGGGAACGGGCTCAGCAACCTCCGCAGGAGGCTTGAACAGGAAGGCGCGAGACTGGAAGTCAAGTGCGCGGACGGGGTCGTTTTGGTCGCGGAGCTTCCCGCCGAGGGAGGGGGCGTGTCCGCATGGGGTGAATGAAATGGTTAATGTTTTGCTTGTGGAGGATTCCAAGATAACCCGCGATATGGTGGAAAACTATCTTGCCAAATCGCAGGATTACCTGATTGCCGCCATGCTCCAAAACGCGGCGAACGCCGAGATCGTCTATAGACGGGAATATCGATCTTATCCTGATGGACGTATGCACAGCAGACGATGAATCGGGGCTGGAAGCCGCCGCGAAAATCAAAAAGTACAACCCGGACATCCGCATAATCATCATGACGTCAATGCCGGAGTATTCTTTCATACAAAAAGCAAAAGCCGCCGGATGCGACAGCTTCTGGTATAAAGAATACGGCGAGACAGACCTTCTTGACATAATGGATCGCACAATGCGCGGGGAGTCCGTCTACCCGGATGAAACCCCGCTAATCACCATCGGGAACACTGTCAGCAGCGAGCTGACGGAACGGGAGCTAAGCGTGCTGCGCCAGCTCGCCCTCGGCTTTAAGTACGAGGAAATAGCCGAAAACCTTGATATAACGTCAAACACCGTGAAATTCCATATTAAGAACCTGCTGACAAAGACGGGATACCAGAGCACGCTGCAACTGGTCGTCGACGTGGTGAACAAAAGGCTGATACTCCCGGGATTTTAGCACTTGGTAGTGTTTGCAGACCATGCATCGGCGTGGCGCGTGAATCGAAAAGAGGTTACAGGTCAAAATGACCTGTAACCTCTTTTTTGTTGGTCATTATCACAGGCGCCCGCCCATTATCAGTGGCTCAGATATGACGTCACAAGCTCCTGAAGCAGCTCGTCCCTGTCGAGCTTGCAGATCAAAGCCCGCGCGTTGTTGTAGTTAGTGATATACGTAGGATCCTCAGACAGGATGTAACCTACTATCTGATTGACGGGGTTGTACCCCTTTACCCTGAGCGCCTCATATACAGACGAAAGGATCTCGTGCGTGTTGATCCCGCCGGTCACAACATTGAATTTTCTTGTGTAATCATCCATCGCCCGATCCTCCTAACTGAATTAATCAGAAGCGTTTTGAGATTCTATACTGTGCTCAGAATAACAAAAGTGACGGTAATCAGCGCTCACCCAATATCTATTATAGCAAATAATGGGAAAGTGTAAAGCGATTAATGTTACAATAAGATGACAAATATTTGCCATTTTTCCAATATGTAATGTTGAAAACTAAACGTTACCCATTGAATCCTTTACAAAAGCCATAGGCATAAGCGTCGTGAGCGGATAACTCACATACCGCCCGTCCCCGCGTGCGCAAAGCACCTCCATCTCAGGTGAAAACTCCATAAGCATCTGTCGGCACACGCCGCAGGGGAAGCAATATGCAGCCCCCTCCGATATGACCGCGATACGTTTGAAGCTCTTTCGCCCCGAAGAAACAGCGGCGGAGATAGCCGACGCCTCCGCGCAGATCGACGGCCGAAACGCGGCGTTTTCTACATTACACCCTGTGAAAACCTTGCCGTCCGTACACTCCACAGCAGCCCCAACCTTAAAGTTGGAATACGGCGAATACGAATTTGCCATGACCTCAGCGGCCATATCTATCAAGTTCCTGTCTGTCATAACTGATCCTCCTTTTTTGCTTTGATACCTACTGTGCAGTAACCCTCATTCAGACTTTACTTAAAATAATACACTCCGCTTTCGAACACAGGCTGACGTTTGTTGCCATAGATATTCTTTGCTACAAACTCGCCATAACGCTCCGAATGTCCCATCTTGCCGAACACCCTGCCGTCAGGGCTGAACAACCCCTCAACAGCTAAAACGGAACCGTTAGGGTTGACGCTTATATCCATCAACGGGAGACCGGTTTCGTCCGTATACTGCGTCGCGATCCTGCCGTCGCCCGCCATCTGGTCGAGCAGACCCTGCGGCGCTGTGAACCGGCCCTCGCTGTGAGCAACCGGGACAGCGTGGACGTCCCCAACGTTGCTGAGGCTCATCCATGGGGAAGACGTCGAAGCGACGCGCGTGTAGACGTAACCCGCTTGGTACCTGCCGATAAGGTTTTGCGTAAGCGCCGGCTTCGCAGCAGTGGCGTCGAGCGGCAAAATCTCGCCGAACGGAACGAGCCCCAGCCGGAGTAGCGCTTGAAAACCGTTGCAGATACCGAGCATAAGCCCGCCGCGTTGTTTCAAAAATTCGCTCAACGCGTCTGCGATCCGGCGGTCGCGGAAAAACGCGGTCGCGTATTTCGCCGTACCGTCCGGGTCATCGCCGAACGACGAGCCGCCCGGAATAATGATCATCTGGTTATCCTTTATCGCCTTCGCCGCTTCGGTTATCGACTCATTTAGCATAGACGGCGTAAGGTTAGATACGGCGAAGAGTTGCGGTATCCCGCCGGCGCGGGCTACAGCGCGCGCGGAGTCTATCTCGCTGTTTGTGCCGGGGAAAGCGAACACGAGCGCGCGGGGTTTCGCGAAAGACTCGTTTGCGACGGTTACGGAGCGGCGGTCGTAGCTTATTGCGGGCGCGGCTCCTACTTGTTCCACCCTCGTCGGGAAAACCCCTTCGAGTACATTTTCCCAAAGCGGTTTGAGCTCAGCGATGCTTAGCGTATCGTCTCCTATCGTTATCACAGGTTTCGCTATAGTACGGCCGATCAAAACAACACCCGACGCGGCGCCCGGTGCGGCGCCCGACATAGACGCCGGAATAGGAGCGGCGGTTTCGGCTATTATCGCCCCGGGAGCGAAATTGAAAAGCGCCTCGGGGTTGAACCCCTTGTCAAGTTCAAAACCCACCTCATTCCCGAGCGCCATCTTGAATACAGCATCGGCGGCGCCGCCTTCTGTGAGCGCCCAGGCCGAAACGATGGTCTTTTCCTCAATCAGTTTGCGGATTTTCCGCCAGGTCTCTTTCATAGCCGCAAAATCATCGCCCACTTCGAAAAGCACGACGTCATGCCCCGCCTCTTTGAATTCCGGCGATATGACATTGCGTGCGTCGTTTGGCGCGATAGCGAACGAGACGAGCGTTGGCGGCACGTCGATATCATTATACGAACCTGACATGCTGTCTTTGCCGCCGACGGCAGCCAGCCCGAGACCCATCTGGGCGGTCAGCGCCCCAAGCAGCGCCGAGAACGGCTTACCCCAGCGTATGGGGTCGCCGCGCAACTGCTCAAAAAACTCCTGGAACGTCAGATACGCCAAATCCGGGTCGCACCCTGCGGCAACCAACTTCGCGACAGACGTCACGACCGCTGTTTTCGCCCCGTGAAACGGGTTTTCCGACATAAGCCGGGGGTCGTACCCATATGCCAGAACCGAACACGTCGACGTCGTCGCGGCGGCGTCCGATCTGCCGAAGCCAACCGGCAGCAGCGCCGCCATCGCCTGCACAGGCGTTAATCGTCTTTTTCCGCCGCTTTTCATAAGGACGCCGGTCGACCCGACCGTACCGTCGAACATCTCGTTAAGCCCGCGCTGCGAGCAGAAACGTGTATCGGCAACAAGCGAGCGGAGGCGGTCAGCGGGAGAAGAGGATGCGCCGTTATCCAAGCCCGTCTCATGGTAGCCGCTGCCCGTGGGCGCGAACCGCATATCGGGAACTGCGACGGAAACTTGTTTCACGGCGCCGTTTGTCGAGAGGAAATCGCGCGACAAGTCGACTATGACCTTGCCTTCATGCCGCATGACCATTCTCGGGGAGTCAGTCACCTCGGCTATCACATACGCCTCAAGGCTTTCGTCTGTGGCTTTTTTTATAAACACGTCCGCGTTTTCGGAAGCGACTACTACAGCCATGCGCTCCTGCGATTCCGAAATGGCAAGCTCCGTGCCGTCAAGCCCGTCGTATTTGCAGCGCACGAGCGAAAGGTCGATATCCAGCCCGTCCGCCAGTTCGCCGACCGCCACGGACACGCCCCCCGCTCCGAAATCATTGCATCTTTTTATCATCCTCGTGACTTCGGGGTCGAGGAAAAGCCTCAGGATCTTGCGCTCCTCCGGCGCGTCGCCTTTCTGCACTTCCGCGGACATAGTTGTGAGCGATTCCGTAGTCTGCGACCTCGACGAACCCGCCGCGCCGCCGATGCCGTCGCGCCCTGTCCTTGCTCCCACCAGCAGTACTTTATCACCGGGCGAAGGTATCATTCGGGCGACATTATCCGCTTTGACCGCCCCGACGACCGCGCCAAGCTCCATCCGTTTGGCAATAAAACCGGGGTGGTATATCTCATGCACAAAACCGGCGGCCAGCCCTACTTGGTCGCCGTAAGACGAATTACCCTGCGCCGCCGTCCTTGTGAGTTTCCTCTGCGGATGTTTGCCGGGTAATGTGTCCTCGATCGGGGCGCGAGGGTCGCCCGCCCCGGTAATGCGCATAGCCTGGTGCACATATGCCCTGCCCGCCAGAGGGTCGCGTATCGCGCCGCCGACGCAGGTGGCAGCACCGCCAAAAGGCTCTACTTCTGTCGGGTGGTTGTGCGTTTCGTTTTTAAAACTCAGCAGCCAATCCTCGGTTACAGGGTTGGCGCCGGGGTCTGCTTTCACGTCCGCGTCGACATGTATGGAGCACGCGTTCACCTCGTCCGAAATATCCAGGTTTGTCAGCAGCCCCCTGCCGCGCAGCGTTTTTGCCGCAATAGTCGCTATATCCATCAGCGTTTGCGGGCGGGCTTCCGCGCGGTCACCGTATACCTCGCGACGGGCGTCAAGGTATACGTCGTAAGCGGCCTTTACGTCCGGGTCGTCGATCTTTATATCAGTGATATGAGTGTTAAACGTCGTGTGTCGGCAATGATCGGACCAATACGTATCTATCACGCGCATCTCTGTTATCGTCGGGTCGCGCTTTTCCGTATCCCGGAAATATGCCTGCATAAAACGCAGATCGTTTATATCCATAGCCAAGGCATAATCGCCGAGGTACTCTTTCAAGCCATCGTCACCTGACGTTATGAACCCATTAAGCGTTTCTATCGGCATGGGTGCGGGATGATCCACATCCAGCGTCTCTGGCATGGCGTCGGACGCTTCGCGGGACTCTACCGCGTTAATGAGGTAACCGCGCAGCTTATCCATGTCGTCGTCACTTATGCCGCCATAAAACACATATAATTTCGCGGTTTTAACGCAAACCGGGAGCCTTCCGGCGCCGGGCGCGCTGCCGTTATTATCCGAAATCGCCAACAGCTCCAAGCACTGAGCGTAAAAACTCGCCCGCTGGTCAAACTGCCCGGGCAGCGCCTCGACCACCAGCGTCCGCGAGCGTTCACCAAAATCAGGAGGGGTCCCGCTGTAGCAATCGTCAACCTGCGGGTCGGAAAATACAGCGGCAAGCGAGGCGGAAAACAAAGATTCCGAAATCCCCTCGACGTCATACCTGTAGAGGATCCGCACCGCCTCGATAGCTCGCACCCCGAGAAAATCCCGCAGTTCGCTAAGGACGGCTCCCCTCTCTATGGCATACTCTTCCTTTTTTTCAGTGAAACACCTGTAAACGCTCATTTTTTCTCCTTATGTCAACATTGTAAAATCTATTGCCCAATCCGTTATGGCGCGGAATACTCCCGACTGGCTTGGCGACGCTCCCGTGATAGCGCGCATTGGCGTGTAAATAGCGTATCTTTTATAAACTATAGGGACAAACGGGGCGTTCCTCGCGATCTCTTCGCACAAACGCTTAGCCGCGTCGCGCTCCCCCCTATCCGTCGTCGCAAACAGAAAATTCGAAATATGATATTCGTATTCCGCGTCTCCCGTCCTGCCATAATTCAGCCTGCTGCCCGGGAGAAGCAGCGGGGACAGGTCAAAATCTGCGCTTAGGACTATTTCACCGTAATACATATCAAAATTCCCGGTATAGAGCGCCTCCATAAAACGTTCAGGGGGCAGTTCGCGGACAGCTATATTAAACCCGGTCCGCCGCAGCGTTTCAGCGATCATATCGGCGACTTGTATTTTATGTATATTCTCGCTGTTGACTATGAAGTCGATTGAAAAGCTGGTGTATCCGCCGGATCCATCCGGGTATTCAAGGTAAGAATCGTCGTTATCGTCCTTAAGGCCTGCATAATCGAGGTGATACGCCATCTCCTTGAGCGGATCCAGGATCGACAGCCCCAGCGCCCAAGATTCGTCGTATAGCCTGTAAGCCGGCGAAAGCGCAAACGGCGCCGCGAGCACCTGCCTCGGCATTATAGTTTCCGCTATATACTGGCGATCTACAGCGCACCCTATAGCGCGGCGCACATTCTGATCCCTGAGAGCCACGGAGCGCATATTGAACCCAATGAACTGCAGCGCCGTCGTTTCATAATATAGCTTCTCATGCAGCCTGTTTAGCCTTATATCGAATGAATCCGAGGGGTCGTCCCATAGCAGGCTTATAACGCCGTCGTCAAAAAGCTCCGCCATCTCGTTGTTTTCGCATTCTACGAGATATATCATCATGACCGGCAGGTTCAGGTATTCCCTGTGCATTGTAAAACCGGTGAGCCGCATATATGGCATATCCGAAAAAACGTAAGGGCCCGTGCCCGGCGGTATGCTATTATCTATGGATCCGTTTTTGATTATCGGAACGTCGAGCAGGTTGATAAAGCGGCTGTTCTCTTTATTCAGCACTATACGAACCGATAGTTCCCCTTCTACAGCAACGCTTTCAATAATTCGCAAGTTGTTGACGAACCTCCCCGTGCGCATCGC
>Ga0082212_10006666_pt1 | contig 15457 bp, 14 predicted proteins | sample TergutNt197P3_FD_71548 | JGI IMG/M metagenome (GOLD analysis project Ga0082212, IMG submission 71548) | Neocapritermes taracua P3 segment gut microbial communities from Petit-Saut dam, French Guiana - Nt197 P3 | ecosystem: Host-associated > Arthropoda: Insects > Digestive system > Gut ...
TTCAATTCTCAATTTTCAATTCTCAATTGGAAGAAGTATCTTTGCGGGGTAATATAAATACGTAAAGATATGCAAGCGATATTATCTCATGCGCCGCTGAATGATGTGCAGAAGTTTGTAATGAAAACCTTTGCCATCACAAGAAGCGAACAGGAAAAAGAAGAATTAACCTCTTTTTATCTTGATTACATACAGCAAAAGTTAGACAGGGCTGCAAACGAATTTTGGGATAGCCGGAAATTGGACAACACCAAAATGGAAGAACTCATGTACGGTCATTTACGTTCTTCCCGGAAATGAAAATAGTGTTAGACACCAATTGTCTGCTGCCGACAGTTTTTCCGCGTTCCATGTATCACTGGCTATGGAAATCGTTTCGTCAGGGCGGGTTTGGGAACTTATTTTTGTTACTGTTGGTGAGCAAGCAATTAACAAAACTCCCACTCATCTGTTCACTTTAAAACGGAAACTACCATAATCAGTATTTTGAATACTATATTTATAAAAAACCAAAAACGGATATAACACGTTGATTAAAATGCATTTGATGCATTGGTTTGCTTTGTTTATTTACTTCACCCTGCTCATCAGGAATTTGGAAAATTGCTCGGCGGTAAACTGAAAACGGTAACGGTAGTTGACTCCTGGGTGAAATAACCGGCAAACAAAAAAACGCCGATGTACTATCATTTCCAACGGCGTTTTGGGTATATATATTCTTTACGTGTCTTTTAAGGACTGATTTTCATCGCTTTGCGGAAAACTTGAAACTTCAAACTTGAAATCTCAAACTACTTTTGCGGGAGCGGTGAACTTTCTTTCGGCAATACGGGCTTTCTTTCCGGTTAAATCCCTGAAATAGAAGATTCTGGCACGACGTACCTTTCCGTATTTATTCACTTCTATTTTTTCAATAAAGGGTGAAGCTAAAGGAAAAATCCTTTCCACACCTATTTCGCCCGACATTTTGCGCACGGTAAAAGTTGCCGTATTGCTGCTGCCGCCTTTGCGTTGAATCACCACGCCTCTGTATTGCTGAATACGTTCCTTGTTGCCTTCCTTGATTTTATAATGTACCGTGATGGTATCACCGCTCGAAAATGCGGGAAACTGCTTCGAAACGCCATTCTGCTCCTGAACTAACTTCATTAAATCCATTGCTGACAATATTTTATCTATATTTCTATATCAATTTTCGGGCTGCAAAGGTAAAAACTTTTTCACAATCCACAACTTTCTCTCAAAAATATTTTTTTCGGTTATTTGCCTATTTCAGCCGACAAAACTATTCCTCATCCTGATAAAGATACCGTTTAATGCTTTGTTTGGGCGTCTTTTCAAAATTCTCCTTTTGAAGGCGGATTTCAGACAACCTGCTGTACTGCGGAATTTGCTGATTGAAAGTTTCTAAATGTTCCTTCATGATTTTTTGAAGTTCCTGCTCGGATATACCTTCTTTTTCAGCAAGTTCCCACTCCGGATATACCAATGCGACAAGTTTATCCTGTTTTTTTACAACTAACGATTCGGAAATATATGGCAAATTATTCAGACTGCCCTCAATTTCTTCAGGATAGATGTTTTGCCCGCTGGAACTCAATATCAAAGCCTTGCTGCGTCCGCGAATATACAGGAAACCGTCCTTGTCGATGATCCCCAGATCGCCTGTGCGCATCCATCCGTCGGGCATCATCACTTCATCTGTGGCAGCCGGATTCTTATAATAACCCAACATGTTATTGGTGCCGCTCACAAGAATTTCACCGGCCTTGCGTTCGGGGTCGGCTGAATCAATTTTAATGTTCATACGGTCGATAGCCCTGCCCACAGAACCGGGTTTAAAGGTTTTCCATGGTTCGTAGGAAATCAGCGGCCCGCATTCCGTCATGCCATATCCGACTGTATAGCGGAATCCTATGGATTTCATAAATGCTTCGATCTCTTTATTAAAGGGCGCTCCCCCAACTACAATTTCAAAGAAATTGCCTCCGAAAGCGGCATTCAGTTTCGCACATATCTTTTTTCTGATGATTTGTTTGATCAACGGAATTTTGAGCAGAATTTTCATTTTGGTTTGCTTCAGAATCGGAAACACATTGTTCCTGACAATCTTTTCGATAACGAGCGGAACGGCAATCACTAAGGTGGGGCGCGCTACTGCAAAACTCTCAATAACAGATTTCGGATTGGGGACGCGCGGCAGAAAATGAATGTGACATCCTTTATTAATGGGATGCATAATTTCAAACGCCAGCCCGTACATGTGCGCCATCGGCAGCATGGAAACAAAATTGTCGCCGGCGCGGACAAACGGGAACATGTCGGCGGCAAACTGCGTGTTGCCCCACAAACTCCGGAACGGAAGTATGACGCCTTTGGAAAAACCGGATGTGCCCGAAGTATAATTCAGCAGCGCCACCTCTTCAGGGTCTTCGATATGATATTTCATACTCTCCGGCGTGAAGGATTCAGGATACCGTTCGCGAAAACGGGCGTCTATCTGTTCGCAATACCGTGCAATTTCAGGTTGTCGGGAAAAGATGACAGAAAAATCGTCTAAAGATATAAAACAGGTTACATCGGGCATTGCCGACTTATCTAAGTTTTCCCAGTTTGAATTTCCCAGAAAAAAAAATTTCGTTTCGGAATGATTGATGATATGATGCACGTTATCGGGCTTGAAATCATTCAGAACGGGTACGGCAACCGCGCCATACGATACAATCCCGAAGAAACAGATAGCCCACCGCGACGAATTTCGCCCCATCAATGCAATTTTATCGCCTTTCTGGATATTCGCCTGCCCAAAGACAAGATGCAATTTGGCGATTTCTTCAGCCATGTCTTTGTAATGAAAGGTTTTACCTTTATGGTCTGTCAAAGCGGGTTGCTCCCAATGCGCTTTGATACTCTTTTCAATGAGTTCTAAAAAACGTTCGTTCATTTTGAGAAAATTAAAAATTATGATTCAAGCGTGCAAACTTATTAAAAAATCGGATAAAAACAAAAGTCAACATTGTCAGTTATTTTTGAAAAAAAATAAAAAAATAAACCATTAGTTTGTTTTTCAAAAAAAACCAGTATCTTTGTCTTTTTAAAATTACTGTTTCGTCAACCGGTTTTTCCTTAGTTGTCGGTGATTCCCGATGATGGCAGGGTTCGGTTTTTCGGCCGTTTGACGGAATTTTTTGTTTTGTGTCATTTTGATGATGATTGTTTTTTTGCAAAACCAAATTTTATAATATACTGTTGTCTTAGGAACGAGGATTCCGGGACACCGGAGTTCTTTTTTTATTTTAAACTTATTTCAAAATCGAATCAGTATGGCTAAAGTCTCGTATGTCACAGCGGAAGGGCTTACCAAATTGAAGAAGGAGTTGCAACACATGATTAATGTTGAACGTCCGGCCATTTCAAGGCAAATTGCAGAAGCGCGCGATAAAGGCGACCTTTCGGAAAATGCCGAATATGACGCCGCCAAAGATGCCCAGGGCATGCTCGAAGCGCGTATCCACAAATTGGAGGAAACCATCCGCCACAGTCGCGTGTTGGACGAGTCGCGCGTGGATACGTCCAGTATTCAGATTCTAAACAGGGTTAAACTCAGAAATCTGAAAAACAATGCCATTGTTGAGTATCTTTTGGTTGCCGAATCCGAAGCCAACCTGAAAGAGGGTAAGATTGCCATCACTACGCCTATTGGTAAAGGACTGTTAGGCAAGAAAAAGGGCGCCATTGCCGAAATACAGGTACCGGCAGGAAAATTACAGTTCGAGGTGCTCGAAATAACACGCTAATTGATATATCGTTATGGCAAGTATATTTTCGAAAATAGCACAAGGCGAGATTCCAAGTTACAAAGTGGCTGAAAATGACAGATATTATGCTTTTTTGGACATCAACCCATTGGTCAAAGGTCATGTGCTGGTAATTCCTAAGGAAGAAACCGACTATCTGTTCGATTTGAGTGACGACGTTCTGGGTGGTATCATGGTATTTGCCAAGCAAGTAGCAAAAGCCATACAGAAAGCCATTCCATGCAAGCGCGTGGGAGTTGCGGTGATTGGCCTTGATGTGCCCCATGCGCATATCCACCTTATCCCCTTGCAGGGGATGCAAGATATTGATTTCAGCCGACCTAAGATGAATCTTTCGCAGGAAGAGTTTCAGTCTATCGCCGGCAGCATCGCCGAATGCATGGATTGATGACCATCCGCCATATCCTGTCAGAAATACACCGACAGTTGGCAGGGCTATATCCTGCAACGGAAATCGAAAGTTTCATCCGTATTCTTTTCAGGCATTACCTGAACATGACCCCGGCACAGATACATCTGTCGCAGAACAATGAACTGCCTGCCGCTATCGGACAGCAAATCCTTACAGCTATTGACGAACTCAAAAAATATCGTCCCATACAGTACATCCTTGGAGTAACAGAATTTTACGGGTTACCCTTTACGGTAACTCCCGACGTGCTCATCCCTCGCCCCGAAACTGAGGAGTTGGTGGATTGGATCGTGCACAAATACGACAGGGATGCCCTATTGTCCTTTGTTGACATTGGTACGGGCAGCGGATGTATTGCTATATCGCTGGCAGCAAATTTCCCAAACGCCCACGTGCGGGCAGTGGATATTTCCGGAGCGGCGCTGACCGTTGCCCGACAAAATGCCCTGAAAAACAAGGTGAAGGTCAATTTTCTTCAGGAGGATATTCTGAAAGACGGTTTGACGGGTTTTGAATCTGATTCATTGGATGTGGTGGTGAGTAATCCTCCTTATGTAAGGTTGTCAGACCAGCAACAAATGCAGCCTAATGTGCTACAATATGAACCTCACAGCGCTTTGTTCACGCCCGGAGACGACCCTTTGATTTTTTACAGACGGATTGCAGCATTAGGTATCAAGTGTTTGAAAAAACAAGGGAAGATATTTTTTGAAATTAACGAAACATTTCCCGCAGAAGTGGCTGATATCCTGAAACAATACAACTATTCGGACATCGTTTCGCGAAAGGACATCAACGGCAAATGGCGAATGGTTTCGGCACAGAGATGACATCTACATTTTTTTGATCCCAATTGCCTTTCGCACTTCGCTAATAGTTTTTACAGCGCTGGCGCGTGCTTTTTCACGGCCTTCCGCAGCAACCTTTCCAAGATATTCCTCATCGTTAATTATTTGGTTGAACTTTTCGCGAATCGGTACAAGATAAGAAATGATGTCCTCAGCCAATTGTTTTTTCAGGTCGCCGTAACGAATGCTGCATTGTGCATATTGCTGGCGGAAAAAACCGGCAGTTTCGGGTTTCGACACCAAGTCCATGATGGTGAACAGGTTTTGAATCGGTTCAGCCGGTTCCTGATTAGATTCGGTGGGGCCGGTATCGGTAACAGCTTTCATTACTTTTTTACGAATAACTTCAGGTGCGTCGGTCAGGTAGACGCCGTTGCCTTCCGACTTGCCCATCTTTCCCGTTCCGTCGAGGCCGGGCACTTTCACCAGGCTGGCGCCGAAATTGAATGCTTCGGGTTCCGGGAAAACATCACAGTTGTATATATTATTGAATCGGCGGGCAAACACGCGCGCTAATTCTAAATGTTGTTCCTGATCTTTACCCACAGGCACTTTATGGGCGCGATGAATGAGGATATCTGACGCCATCAGTACGGGATAAGTAAGAAGTCCAGAATTGATGTTATTTGGATTTTTGCGAATTTTATCCTTGAACGTAGTGGTGCGTTCCAGTTCGCCAACGTAGGCAATCATATTGAGTAAAAGGTACAGTTCGCAAATCTCGGGAACATCGCTTTGCACATACAACGTACATTTTTCGGGATCAATACCTGATGCGATATATTCAGCCATGATGCGTCTAACGTTGTTGTTCAGGTCTTCGGGCGCTGGATGCGTAGTGAGCGAGTGGAAATCGGCAATGAAAAAATAACAGTTATGCGTTTCCTGCAATCGCACGAAATTGCGTAAAGCGCCGAAATAATTGCCCAAATGTAAACTTCCCGTGGAACGAATGCCGCTCAGTACTATATCTTGTTGTTGACTCATATATTTTTCGGTAAAAAAATGCAAAGATAATAACTAATTGAAAGTTGAACACAGCATCATAGTATTGGTATCATTATTTTTTGTATTTTTGTACTACAATTCGTAATTTATAAACTGTGGAAAATATTTTAACCACCATCCATGTTGACAAGCAATATGGCGATACTAAGGTGCTTGATCATATCAGCATTGATGTTCCCCGCGGAAGCATATATGGTTTGCTTGGCCCCAACGGAGCAGGGAAAACGACATTGATCCGCATCATCAACCAGATCACTGCGCCTGACAGTGGCGAAGTGCATTTCATGGGGCGACGCTTGCAACGCGACGACATTGCACAGATCGGCTATTTGCCCGAGGAACGCGGACTATACCGAAAGATGAAAGTAGGCGAACAGGTACTGTACCTTGCTAAACTAAAAGGACTCAGTAATATCGAAGCACACCGGCAAGTGAAGACCTGGTTTGAAAAATTTGAAATACAGAGTTGGTGGAACCGCAAAGTGGAAGAACTTTCAAAGGGAATGCAGCAAAAGGTTCAGTTTATCACTACGGTATTGCATCGCCCCTCGTTGCTGATCCTCGACGAACCGTTCAGCGGATTCGACCCTGTCAATGCAGGGATGCTCAAACACGAGATTCTGCAACTCCGCGAACAGGGCGCAACCATTGTTCTCTCCACGCACAACATGGCTTCGGTGGAGGAAATGTGCGATTACATTTCGCTGATTCACAAATCGCGCTGCATATTGCAGGGCGAGGTGAATCAGATACGGCACGAATACAAAACCGGAGAATATGAATTATGTTTCGAAGGCGACAGCGCAGCGCTCGTGGCAACCCTTGAAGCCGGCGGATGCCGCATTACCGGACACAGAGAAGTAAACGCTATCCAACAAAGCCGTCATTCCGCGCTTGACGCGGAATCCCGTCATCAAGAATGTCAGGAGATTGCGGGAGATCCTGAATCAAGTTCAGGACGCAATGACGAACTGTCTCAAAGGGGCTTTTTATGCAGACCTCAACGAAGGACCAGCATCACCGTACACGCTACGGCGAGTTCGGGAAACGACTTGTTGGCGAAGGCCATACCATTAGTGAATGTGATTTCATTCAACGAGATTCTTCCCGGCATGAACGATATTTTCATCCGCCAAGTTGGACAAAGCCATGAACCTGAAACTTTAAACTCCAAACCTGAAACTAAATTGTCATGAACAAAACCGCAATTATCATAAGCCGCGAATACCTGACGCGCGTCCGTAAAAAAAGTTTCATCGTGATGACCTTTCTCGGCCCGTTGCTGTTTGCCTCCATGATGGTGCTGCCCGTATGGTTTGCCACTATGGAGGACGAAGACGTCAAACAGATTGCCGTGCTCGACAGTTCACAACTTTTCATCAAAAAAATACCTGAAACCGCGAAATTCAGGTTTACATACGTATTTGACGTGAAACTCGATGAGTTCAAGAAGAATCTTGCACAAACCGAGTTTTTCGGCATATTGTACATACCCGACTATATTGTACACGTTTCGCGCGGCGCTGAATTTTATTCGTACAAACAACCGCCCGCCAACCTGACCATGCACATGGCCAATGCCATCGAAAAGGAAATAGAGGTTGAAAAACTGAAAGCGCACCAGATAGAGAACTTAGACGATATTCTCAAATCGGTGAAAACAAACATTGAAATTCGCACGTTCAAATTGTCGGAAAGCGGCGACGTGAAGGAAAGTCATAATATGCTGAACATGGGAGTGGCTTATGTTTCGGCCTTTATGATATATATGTTTATCTTCCTGTTCGGTTCGCAAGTGATGCGGGGCGTAATTGAAGAAAAAACCAGCCGGATTGTGGAAATCATTGTTTCATCCGTAAAGCCGTTCCAGTTGATGATGGGAAAAGTGATCGGCGTGGCGCTGGTGGGTTTGACGCAGTTCTTGGCCTGGGTAGCGCTCACGCTTATATTGGTCGTACTGGCGCAAAGTATCTTTTTGCCCGACGTCACCAAAGTAGCGTTGCAACAGGCAGACAGAGTACAGGTCATCGGATCGCTGGCCGGCGATCAGATACAGCAGTCAGCAACTACCGAAACTGCAAGAGAAATCTTCGATATGATGCAATCCGTCAATTTTGGCGTAATGATAGGTTGCTTCCTGTTCTTCTTCATTGGCGGCTACCTGCTGTACGGTTCGCTGTTTGCCGCCATCGGTTCGGCTGTAGATACCGACGCCGACACGCAGCAATTCATGCTTCCCATTACCATCCCGCTGATTATCGCCATCATGGTGATGTTTAATGCCATGCAAAATCCCGACGGACTGCTGGCGTTCTGGTTTTCCATCATCCCGCTCACATCGCCCGTAGTAATGATGGCGCGGCTGCCCTTTGGCGTGCCCTACGGCGAACTGGCCTTGTCCATGGCGCTGCTCGTGCTCACTTTCATCTGTACCATCTGGCTTTCGGCAAAGATATACCGCACGGGAATATTGATTTATGGCAAAAAACTGACGTATAGCGAATTGTGGAAATGGCTGACGTATAAGAATTGAACGATCATCATTTCGGCAAAATATTATTTTGAGACGTTTGACCACAGAATGAAGAAATGCGTCGGCATCCTGTATGTATTTTTTATGATGCAGGGTGGCCGTGTAAAAAAAATGAAAAATTTTACCTTTTCATGCAACGTTTTAATGATTTCTGCATCTACATATAAAAAGATGTTGTATCTTTGCGATACAAATCATATGTGTAACCTTTAAAACATGATGCGTATGGATGTAAAAAAAAGTAACTGCACCGTTTAAGATGGCGCCCGGTTCCCATGCAAAGGAGGGAACCGTAAAATATACAGCCTTTGCCAAACAATTAAATTTAAATAATCATAAATAATTAATAATCATGAAATTAATCAAAAAATCATCTGCAAGAGTGCAGAGAGGTGCAGTGGCAACACTGTGTGTTCTATTTTTCACAGTCTTGGGCTGTGGAGAAAAATCGCTGGTAAAAAACAGTGATGAAAATGATGGTAATCCTTTTGAGGTCAATTGCGAAGAAATGACCTCTTTGAAAGGAAGCGTTTGGAAATTAGCGGGCTACGTTAATGCTCAAGGAGTATTAAAGGAAATTGGTCCAAAAGATTGCGAAAACTGCCATACGCTGTGGTTTGATACAGATTATACTGTTACTGTAATTAGCATTCAGCAGAGGTTTAAGTTGGACTTGTCCAACTTAAATCCTTTCGCTGTGGAGATAGATAAAATGCTCAGATGTTGGATTTATGACAAAGATGGCAAAGAATATTGCGACCTCGAGGGATTTGAAAACTCAATCGTCACAACCGGATCCTGGTCAGCTACCTGCGATGAATTGAAGCTTTTCCAACATTATCTAAAAGCAGATGGAGAGGTTTATATACCAGGGGCACATCTGCTCTTTAAAAGAATTGATCGCGATCCACCAACAACATTACGAGGTACAAAGTGGAAACTGGAAGGCATAGTTGACACCCAAACAGGCGAATTGATAGAACTTGAGCCGAAAAATTGCGATGAATGTTATACACTTTCGTTTTGGGGGGATTTTGTAATCTCATCTAAAAGCATTAACTTTAATCAAGCATTGAGTCTGTTAAATTTGGATTTGGAGCGTGATCCAATCATATGGCAAGGTTTTGAGGATGATCCTGATTATCCACTAACCCCTTTCTACGAAGAAACATGGTATGATGATATCCATTTTGGAGGCGATGGCAAAACATACGAGGATAGTTGGCTCTTCCGGTGCGGGATAGCTTATACAAAATCTCATGAATTTACTTCCGACGGGAAGTTAAAACTCTTTTTTGTTTATCAGGGGAAAAAATATTATTTATTATTTAAATTAGTGTACTCATAAAAAGAATTATTTTATTATCAGCATGTTGCATATTCGCGTTGAGCCTATACGCCCAACGTGCAACAGATGAAGAACCTTACGGTTTAAAAGAAGATTTCAGAACTCAGGCGCAAGGTGTGGTTGCCTTGGTTGCGCCCTACATGGTGCGTATAGAAATGGAAAACTTAGATAAAAAGCCGGCATGACGAATACGCTGCAAAGTCCCGCAGGGACGATACAAGCCCCAACCCTCCCATAGCCATCAAGTTAATGATTTAAAGTTCTAATATTCATTTTTTCATTCCTAAGAGGTTGTTTAAAATTTATTCACAATGATGTTTTTCAACCAACCGTATACCGCAATCCAGTGATTTCCACCATCTTTCTGATTTTTTCCTTATCAACGGTAATCAGGTCATTATCCGACATAGCGCCTGCCTGCATGATGGGAACTTCAGGATTACGATAAATCATTTTACCGTTTTTTAGTTTTTTTGCTGAAAAATGCAACGCCTGAACCCCTGCGTCAATAAATGAACGGGCATTTTCGGGATGAACGCCGCTCCCTGCCATGATATCAATACGTCCGGCAGAATAGGTTACTAATTTTCTGATGGTATCAAGTCCTTCTACGGCAGTGGCTTTTTGTCCGGAAGTGAGAATCCGGCAGCAGCCGCACTTTTCAATATTGTCCAAGGCGCTGAACGGGTCTGCTGTAAGGTCAAATGCGCGATGAAAGGTAACTTTGAGCGGCGAAGCGTGTAGTACTAATTCGCGGGTGCGAACGATGTTGACGTGACCGTTGGGTTGCAAAGCGCCCAAAACGATGCCGTCAATGCCGCAGAATTTTGCATATTCAATGTCGTGGTGCATCTGCTCGAACTCCATGTCGCTGTAACAAAAATCGCCTCCACGCGGTCGTATCATCACATAACACTCAATGTCCAACAGTTTGCGTACCATTCGTATCGTTCCGGCGCTTGGCGTAAGTCCGCCTTCGGCAAAACCGGAACATAATTCTATTCTGTCGGCGCCGGCTTTTTGCGCCGTCACAGCCGACTCAACCGAGAATACGCATATTTCAACTTCAGGATTATTCATATTTCAAAATCAAAAATTCTTTAGCCATTTCTCCAACTCATCAAAAGCATGGCTACGAACAGCGGGATAAGAAAGCATAATATCATGTTTGGCCTGCGGGATGGTTACCACATCAACTGTTTTACCAAGTGTAAGCGACCGGTTGGCAATATCATCCACGTTGAGCACCACATCGGTAACAGGAATCATATCATTCCATTCTCTTTCGCTTCCGCTTTTGTCAGATCGCATCACCAATACAGGGCATCTCACCGACAATCCCTTGCGTACCTTTTTGTGGGCTTTACGTATCGCACGGAACCATCCGGCGCGAGGCGTGTTGAGCATCGGTTTCAGGGTCAGGTCATAATCCCATTCGCCCCTGTAATCTTTATGAAGGCTTTCGCCATAATATGACGAACCGGATACAGGTAGTTTCATTTTTGGGAAAAAACCGCCCAACCATGCTATGAAAGGCGATAATATGTTGCGTGTTACCCATCCGGCATACAAACCGAAAAACGGACTGTTAAGAAATAATGCATCAATGGTTGAACGGTCGGAAGCGTATAAAGCGCTGATAAGTCCGCCCATCGAATGTCCGTTGAGAAGTACGAAGCTGTTCTTATGTCCGTTGCGGATAGTATCCATCGCCATGTCCAATTCCTCATAGTAGTCGGAAATACGGCGCACATCATATCTCACTTGCCCCGGCAAAAGGGTGCGACCATAGCGGCGCAGTTCCAGGGCATAAAAGTTGTATCCTTGTGCGAGATACCAATCGGCAAGATGATCCTGAAAAAAATAATCGTTGTAACCGTGTACATACAGAACCGCCTTTTGCGATGGTTCCGGACAAAATTTACTGATTAGTAGCGCTATGGACTTACCGTCAAAATCGGGTTTCAGGTTAAGCGTTCTCACGGTGTAACCTTTCGCTATGAGCACGTTATCAACGGCAGCGCTAACCGACAAACTCCCTACCCACAGAAATAAGACGAGTATTGAAAGACGGATTCTCATGCTTGATTTTTTGTGAGAATAATGACTATTCTTCCTTCTTCACAATCACATTGGTATACGGGAACGGAATCTCAATCCCTTCCTCGTCAAAACGTTCCTTGATGGATTTCAGCAGGTCGCATTTGAGATAAAAAGCATTGTCGAAATTGGACGCCCATGCCCATGCCCGCAGATTGACCGATGAACCTGCCCATTCGATCACTCGTACTACTACTTGCGGCGCACCGTTTTCTTTTGCTTCTTTGGTGCGGTTGTCGATCAGCAAAGGATGTTTCAGCGCTTCTTCCTGCATGATCTCCATCGCCCGGTTGATATCCGAACCATAACCAATGCCTACATGCACAAAAGCACAGGTCGTCGCATGGATAATGGATGAATTGACAATTGACTGGTTATTGAGCACATTGTTGGGAACGATAATCATCTTGTTCTCGTTGTTCTTGATAGTGGTATGCCGTAACGATACATCTACAACAGTACCTTTGTTTTCGCCGCCAAGGTCGATATGATCCCCCACGCGGAAAGGCTTGAACAATACCATAAATATACCGCTGACAATATTCGAAATGGCTTGTTGCGAGCCAAACCCTACGGCGGCAGCCAGAATCCCTGCGCCGGTCAACAGCGTTTTGGACAATTGCTGCATACCCGGTATCTGGTTGAACATCGAAAGGAAACCAACACAATAGGTGGAATAAATCACCACATTTCTGAGAAACATCAGATTGGTCTTGTCGATGGATTGCTTTTCGCGCCGTTCGAGAAATCTTTTAAACATGCGGCGTTCCAAATACACAAGAGCCATCAGCAAAATGTATATCAATGCAATATGAATGCCGATGATAATTAATTCTTCCATTTTATCGTATGAAAAGAATTTTTCTAAAAATGCTTTACTTTCTTCCATGATCAATCCAAATTATCATTTATTAACGGCTCTCCCTCTCACAGGTTTTTCAGGTACTATACTTGTGCTTTCCACCTTCTTTTTCGTTCCTCTTTTCTTTTTTACCGTTGCTTCTATCTCCTCGTCATCCCTCATCGCCTTGGCAATGGTTGTCCGCAACTTATCCAACTGTAATTTGGTAATCTTCAACTGGCGGTCTTTTTCAAGCAGTTCCGTTTCCAGCGCTTCCACGTCCACTTTAGCAGCGGGCGTTTCTACTTTCTGCAACTGCATGGCGAAGTCCGACAGCACATTCATATAATTGATGAATGCGTCATAGGGCGATTCGTAAGGGTTGTAGGGCGTGCGGCGTCCGGTGGAATAGAATTTGGTGCTCATGAAACGGAAATGGTCGCTCGCCTGCAGGTATTTCCAGTCGATTTTGATTTTCGGGTCGGGCGTTTGTTCTACCCGCTCGGCAAGTTTGTACAGTTTGTCGAACGCTTCTATCTGCAATTCGTTGCCTCGCCAGGCGGTGAGGTCGCGCTCCTCGTCCGTCCACGAAATCGGGTAATGGATGCTGAGCGGCGCTACGGGTTGCAGTTTCAGCAATTCGTCGGGGGTAACAAACGTGAATTTCTTTTTGATGGCAATCTTCGGCAGATAACGCAGGAAGTCGAAAATGCCGGTTGAAGCCGCTTGTTTTTCGCCGAAGGTAGCGTAATCGAGGCTGATGTTGATGACTTCCTCTTTCGGGTCGAGCAATTCCAGCCAATACACCATCTTTTCGGCGGTCAGCGGATACTCGCTCCATGCCTTCACCGAAAAGTTGAAACGGATGTCGTCGCTCAGTTTGTAGTTGCGCAACAACAGTTTCAGGCGCGGGTTGGAAGCCGAACAATACACGTAGTTGGGACTTTTCCAGCCGAGGATATGCTTGGCGCCTTCGGTGAGTACGCCCTGAAATCCCATCTCCTCTATCATCGCGCCGATGACGTTGCTGTACACCATGTTGCTGTTGCAAAACACCTTGCTGACCTGCCGTCCGAAATGGCGTTCGATTTTTGCCTTGTGCGTTTCCACCTGCGCAAAAAACTCGTTTTTGTCCACCAGCGAGGCAAGCGAATAGGCGTCTGTTCCGGCTACAAACTCCACGCATCCCGTATCGGCAAGGGCGCGGAAACTCGTCAGCGCTTCGGGAGCGTACAGTTCAAACTGGTCGAGCACGGTTCCCGATATGGAAAACGAAACATGGAACTTATCCTTTTGTTCCTTAATGACATCCATCAATATCCTGTTCGCCGGAAGGTACGACAACTCTACCATGCGGCGGATGTACGACTCGTTGGCGTAATCATCGTAATAATAATGGTCGTTGCTGATGTTGAAAAAACGATACCTTTTCAGTCTGAACGGCTGATGTATCTGAAAATTAAGACAAATCTTCTTCATGAGATTATGGTTATAAAAGGTTAAATGACACTGTAATATACATCTCTGACATGCTTGGCTGAAGTTTCCCATTTCATTTTATCCACTTCGCTTTTGCCCTGTTTGCTGAAAATACTGTGAAGCGCCGGATAGTTCAATATCCCGTAGATAGCGTCCGCCATGGCGTGCGTATCCCAAAAGTCCACCTTGACGGCGTGTTTCAGCACTTCCGCCACGCCCGACTGCCGCGAAATAATCACCGGCACGTTCGATTGCATGGCTTCCAGCGGCGAAATCCCGAAAGGCTCCGATACCGAAGGCATCACGTACACGTCGCTCAATCCGAACATCCGATATACGTCATCGCCTTTGAGGAAGCCCGTAAAACTGAATTTGTCGCATATCCCCAAACGGGCAGCCCTGCGGATCATCTTGTTCATCATGTCGCCGCTGCCTGCCATCACAAAACGCACGTTGCTCATCTTTTTGAGCACCAGATTGGCGGCTTCGATGAAATACTCCGGTCCTTTCTGCATGGTAATCCGTCCGAGGAAAGTAACGATTTTTTCGTCGAAATTTCCGCGTGCGGGATTTTTGACAGATTCGCCGTACTCTACCGGTTCCACGGCGTTATATACCGTAACGACCTTTTCGGGCGCAATGCCGTATTTTTCGATAACGATGTTGCGCGTGAGGTTGCTCACCGTGATAATCCTGTCGGCTGCGTCCATCCCCTGTTTTTCGATGTTGTACACTGTGGGGTTGACGTCGCCGCCGCTACGGTCGAAATCCGTAGCGTGTACGTGAATGACCAGCGGCTTGCCCGAAACGTGCTTCGCCGCGATACCCGCCGGATAGCACAGCCAGTCGTGCGCATGAATGACGTCGAACTGATGTTCGGCGGCAATGGCTGCGCCCACCAAAGCGTAGTTGGCTATTTCCTGCATCAGGTTTTGCCCGTAGCCACCGGTAAACCGGAATTTCCCCTCGAAATCGGAAGTGATAAACCGGTTTTCGCCCGCAACGCTGCTGTCGGAATGTTTTTCATACAGTTCAGGATCAACGTATGGCAACAGATTGATACCGACCTC
>Ga0082212_10006667_pt1 | contig 15455 bp, 1 predicted proteins | sample TergutNt197P3_FD_71548 | JGI IMG/M metagenome (GOLD analysis project Ga0082212, IMG submission 71548) | Neocapritermes taracua P3 segment gut microbial communities from Petit-Saut dam, French Guiana - Nt197 P3 | ecosystem: Host-associated > Arthropoda: Insects > Digestive system > Gut ...
TGCGATGTTTCAGGAACTGTGGATAATGTCAAATTACTGCTGCCCACAAAGGCAATGTGCCCGTTTATCAGCGGATTAGGGTTCTGATAGATCATCAAAACCAGTGTACCTGAGTCGGCAAGGTTTTGTATCGCCTGAATGGAATACACGGCAGGATCGAGCCTTTGGAGATTTGGATTATTCCGGAACGAATCAAACATGGCATTGGTTGCCTCCGACCTTCCTTCGAATATAATATCGTATACCTCCCTTCCGTATTCCTGCAAAATCATGTCGCGCACATAGTCATTACATTGGTACACGCCGCCGTTTTCTTCCAGAGAATATTTTTCCGCTATCTGCTCAGTCATTATCCGCCGGTAAAAATCATCGCTGCTTCCGCCTTTTACAGGCATTAGATCGTTTGTACCGTACTGACGAGATTCACTTGTACCTTCAAAAAAATTAATCAGATGGTTTGCTGCGGTCATGACTGCTGATGATACCGTATTCTTCAAATCTCCCAGAAATCCGGCAACATTTTCCTTCACTCCATTCAGAAAATTCACGAATCCGCCCAGGATTCCCTTGTCATTCGATGCCTGTTGGGTAACTGGAACATACCTTCCCCTTTCTTCCCTGGCGTACCACCCCTTGCCGTCTTCATACCACAGCCCCGATGCAACCATCAGATCATTCATCTGCTGTTTGGTCATTCCATTGCCGGCGGCTGCAGCAAGGGCGGCACTTACACTTCCACCCTGCAGCGCCACAGTCCGTTCGCTTCCGTCTTCATCGACAATAGTAACATGATAATTATCGCCGTCATCAAGAACCCTGGATATATTTCCGGATTTGTCCCTGTACATACGGAAATAATCAGCGCCGGAATCATAGTTATTGTCCACATAGTTATTAAATGATATGCTGCTGCCGGAGAAATACGCATTTAAGTCTTTCGCTATACCTTCATCAAACCGTATGGCCAGTCCGTCCTGCAGCATTCTTACGGTCATTTCGGTATGAGCAAGAGTAGCCGTTCGTGTTTCAATGTAGTTATCCTGTGTAACAATGCCATCCCTGTATGCCTCATGTCCAAGAAGTATGGCAAGATACGCCTGCTCTTCCAGACTCATCCCGTCATAATAACCGTTAAGAGTTACAATTTTTTTGCCATCTTCATTTCTTGTGGTCATCGCACCATAGTCCCCGCCGTCATTGATATCAAACAAATCAATCCCAAAAATAATTTTGAACAGCTGCATTTTTTGCCTGGAATCTCCAAAACTGTACATCGCGTGAAAGGAATTTTTTACGTCATATTCCTTTTTTGCCATGTAGATATCCGTCAAAATATTGACACCCCATACTGCCGCTCCCTGCATTGCAGCCCAAACTGTATCAGGGCTGACATTTACGCCGCCGGTTCCAATGTTCATCTTTGCATTTCCATCCTGTCCGACATGCAGTTCGAGCAGCCCGGAACCGGGCACTTTTTCCTTAACTCCCAGGAATTCCATAAAAGAAGTATTGAGCAGATTCATAGTAAAATCTTCTCCCATTAAATAATTCATCCCCTGCCCTGCCAGTCCGCCCAGCAGAGAATTCAGTTTTTCTACATTTTGCATACTTACCTTGGAATGAAGGCCGAGTTTTGCCATATTATCACCGGAATTAATGCCTGTTAACGTTCCGGTCACAACAGTGGCCGCGGCAGAAGAAAAAGCATTTTTAATCGTCCCCTCCATACCGCTGGCAAAAATACTGGCTGAATATCCAAGACCATTTTGGCTGCTGTAAGTTATCCCGCTTATTGCACTGTTTACCAGACCTGTAGTAACCGTCTGCGTTACAGTCAGCGAAGTCTTCATTGCGGTCGTGGCCGCAACCCCAGAAACACCGCTCATCGCAGCACTTGAGATGCCTCCAAATAACGCAGAACCTGCGGCGCTTGCCGTATTCATCAGCAGTGATTTGCCAAATGCAAAACCAGCCTCATCTATACTCTTATAGCTGCATATAACGTCAAGGCTGTTAAACAACAAATCTCCGGAACTGTTTATTGCTGCAATAAGAGCTATTCCGCCGACAGCGCTCATGCCGCCGGTAAAAACGGAACCGGCAATGGATACTACGGTAGCAGCAACCGATAATGCAATATTGGTAAGTGAATGAAGGCTGGGAGCATCAAAAAAACTGCCGCTGTCATCCCACATGCGTTTATCCCATGGAGCAAGAAAAAGTTCTGCGATACCCTGGGCATCAATGGTTTCCCAATAAATATATTCGGTCAACAGGCGTCCCAATTCGCCTTCTCCCTGGTCGTAAAACAATTTTGCCCTGGTATCACCACCGTCAGGACGGCGGGAAGGTTCATACCCGATATGTTCTCCGAATTTTCCCGATCCCATGAAACGCTCATCCAATTCAATTATGACATCAACATATTTCACGCTGGTTTGAGTGGTACTGTAGCCGCTGTCATTTTTATCAGGCGAAGTTGTTACTGTAACGATCTTCTTTTTTTCGGTAATGGTCTTATTTTTGGAAATACTCCTGCCATCGCCAAATATTTCAAAGGCCAAATCGTTAACCTCGGAATAAACATTTTCAATCAAATTCTGTATTGCGAAATATTCAAGTCCCTCCAGATACTCGTCATCCAGCCTGGTTTCCAAATTCACCGGTTCCATTCGGTAATATTTGTACCTCTGGATACTTCTATGATCAGTGATAACTGGCTTGAACAAAGTTGAGCCGGTGATAATATCCTTGACATACATATCTCCATTTCTTCTCCACTGCCCCTGCACAATAAAAAGATTGTCCATACTTTCATTGAAATTTTTGTTTGCCGTATTTACATTATCAGCAAGCATTTCCACCACCTGAATGGCTGTTCTGCGGATATTGATGGCGAGTTTTTTGGATTCTCTTTCGGCAATTTGTTTGTTTGCTTCCTGTGAGATAATTGCCGCTTCCAGCCTTGCATTTGCAGCATTCCAGTTTCCGGCGATGGTAAAGCCGCTCCAGACAGAGATTGCACCAGTGTTCCCCATGTTATTGATCGCACCGAGGGCATTATTCATTCCGATTATTCCGGCACTGCTTAAGAGTTTCGCAAACACATTTTCTGCTTCAACTGCCGCATTGGAAGAGAGCATACTGTTAAATTCCCTTGTATCCATAATCCGTGAAAATCGTTCGGCTTCGCTGCCAATAGCATCCAGCATAGCACCGCTGCTGGCATTGTTCGCAGCTTCGGCGGCTCTTGCCAGCCATTGTTCCTTGTCTTCCAGTCCGCTGAGGTATGCTTCCGTCCACAAACAGGCTACCCGTTCGTACTCGTCCCTGAAGTTTTCAGCCCATTGTCTATGGGTATCCATCATTCTCTGATAGCTGTCCTTCCAGTCCTCCCGCCCCCTTTCAACAATCAGCGCCGCCATTTCCTGCCAAACCCTGAATTTTTCCGCAATATCAAAGCGCTGCATATTCCATTCAGCCTCACGGACAGCAAATTCCGCCAATAAACCCATGCCATAGCTGTTTCCGATCATTCCGGCATATTCTTCGGCCAGCATTGAAAAATAATCAATAAAACTTGGTCCATATTGCTGATAGTCTACAAGGTTTTTAATCATAACCTGCCCTATGTTTTGATTGTGGCTTTTCCATGTTATTGACCCGGAACCGTACACATCCTCCATTGAACGAACTACATCGGAAAGATCTGCCTGCCCTGCCATATAATCTTCAACGACCTCGTTGAAGATTTTTTCTTTATTTTCACGATCAAGATACAGCCTTGACCATTGCATTTCCAGATTTTCCCTGCATTTTTTCTGCTTTTCTTCAAGCCATCCAAAAAGACCGGCAATGGCATCTCTGACCCTTGAATAATACAGTGTGTCTATCTGCTTCATTTCATTCCACAGATTTTCAAGCTGTGTTATTTCATCACCGCTGAATTTGTTTACAGTATCCAGGACATTTTTTATGTCAAGCCATAATACTTCTCCATCAGGGACACTTTCATCCAAAGTCGAAATCAGCACACTTGATTTTATATAGTCATATTCATGTGATTTCATCCCATTGATATTAGCAATAATCCCGTTTTTCCATATGTCTGCCTTGTCTCGTACTTCAAGCAAACTATTGTTTATCCGTGTCATTGTCGTCCAGTTTATTTCTTTTATTCCATCGTACAAATCTCCAATAAGGAATTGCTTGGATTTCCTGTTGAGATCTCTATAGTGTTGATTTACCTTGTCGTAGGCCATTTGCAATTCCGCCATTTCAGTAAACAGCGAGAAACCGGAATTATAATCATTTTGTCCATTCAGCGTCAGAATGACATAAAATTCCAAGTCCGATTTTTCCATGTCGCTCAGGCTGTTCCACGCCCTCTCTTGATCGCCATTAAAAACATACTGCCTGTCATTAATAAAATTTCCAATTTTGTAGGTTCCTGTTGTCAATTCTGTCCGGTAAGGCATTCTTCCAAGAGATCCGTCCGGAAGGAGGTAGCTTGCCCTCGGAGATAATCCCGCCAAAACTTTTATTTTACCATTAGCACCAGAAAGTTTTTTGACAAGATAGTCGCGTGCCAAAGCCCACTGCGTCAATTTACCCGGACTTGCAAAGTATTCAAGCATTCTGTTTCCCAGAGCGGCAACTTCCCTCTGAAAATCAGTGTACTGTTGATAAAAACCTTCCTGGTCAGTTTCAACAGAAAAATAATTGATTAATTCCCCTAAATCACTCCTGTCAGTTTGAGTAATGGCAAATTCAGAATCTCTGGAAAATGCAAGCCTGCCATCATTGAGTGTTATTACGTCCTTAATTGACCATTTTTCCATTTCATCAGGCAGCAAATAATCAGGTGCATAATAGAAGCTGCCGCCCAGGATATTTATTTCAGCAATATACAAATTGAAAAGGAAGCTGTTACTTTCTTTGGCCGCAGAAATTTCTGAATCCAGTTCGTAAATAGTTTTGGCAGCAAGAAGCAATTCAGCGTATGATTTTTCATAATCAATGAGTGCTTTAGCATAATCAACATCTGTACCCAGGGAACCGCTGTTTTGAATATTTGAAAGCAAACCCAATACGGTATTTGCCCTGTTTAGCTGATCATGACAGTAATTCATATCATTGTTTTCTGCATCAAGATAAGCGGTACTTGCCCATCGCCTTATTGCATCCTGCTTATCATATTCGTTTCTCATGTTTTCCATGTTATTAAAGGCAAGTTTCGCTATTGCATATTGAGAATCGTATATTCCGCCGATTCCTGCCAGTTCTGCCGATTCAGTCAGATACCCTAATTTTTGCTCCTGAAATACATTTTCCAGAAGCTGTATTTCGTTTCGCTTTATTGTCAATACATCAATAAAATTCTCATGAGGGACCAAAGCATACTCCGCGATTTTTGCACAATAGGCAAATTCAAATTTCAGTTTTTCAAAATTGTCCAAATGTGTTCTGTTTGTTCTCGCTTCTTCTTCATAATCAAGCATTAAGCCAAAGATGTTCCCGGTAAATTCACTGCTTGCGCCGCCCGGATACAGACCAAGGACATGATTTATTCTTGAGCTGGTATAACCTGCCAGATCATTGATATCAGACCACATACCCCCAATGATGCTGTCTGCCATTGGCAGCAGTTGCTGCCCCTGTATATTCAGGCCGGATAAGTACATTCTCCAATGTTTTTCATTTTGATCCAGATTTTCAAAAAAAATCTCATAATCCAGAGATACAATTTGACCGTATCTTAATCGTACTCCATTTTCCACTGCCGATATATAATATTCATTCATATCGCTTATTCTTTTTAAATCAATGGACAATGCCGAATTATAGAATTCCAGTAATTCATCATAATAAGCATCACATTCAGCTATGGCTGATGCATATGATTCCGATGTTTTGACTGGCTTGTAACCAAAATAATGCGCATACACCGAAATAAATCTGATTAGGGCTGTTTTCCATTCATGAAATTCATCCTGCAGCCATATCGGGGCAAAAGAGAACAATTTGTCCAGGTCCCCAAGAAGCGAGGCTGTAACCTGGATATAATCGTCTTCAAGCTCAAACACTGTTTTGCCGACTATTGCAATATCCGGTAAAACCAGGCCGCTTGTAACGATCATATAGCGGCTGAATAAATCTTCCAGCTTTCCAGGAAGCAGTTCCCATTCTTCCCGCTCGACAAAAAAACAATCAAGAGCATAATTACAATAAGCGTTATACAGCCCCATCGCGAACATATACTCGCCCATTTCCCTGTATATATACCGTTCAGAAGCCGAAAAGCAGCTTTCGCCTGATATAAACCGGGCTATTATTTCATCCAATTCGCCGGTTTCTGTTATCCAGTATTCATTAAGATTTATCCTTTCAAACAATACATTGAGGGCGAACAACACTTTCTCTGCCGCCTCCCTGTCAACAAGGCAATGTGATTCCAGCAATTCGCTGTCGAACCCCATTGAAGTATCCCCTGTTAAAATGCAATTCAAAGCTCCTATTTCAAATTGCAGCCGTTTTTCAATGAGTTTTTCATATTTCTCAATATAATCGTTGTAAAGGTACTGCCCAAATGACAGGCCGCTCATTGCTTTTATTTCTTCATTTGAAATGGATACATTCCATGCATCACAATACCAGTCTGCGCTGCCATACTCTGCCGATTCAGGGCGTAGTTCGAAACTTCCCGAATCACTGAATAACTTTATTTCCATATTTCGGATAGCAAGAAGCGTTTCCGCTTCTTTTTTCGCTGCCAGGCAAATATCCCGTACAATACTGTTGTAATATGAAATAATTTTTTCGGCTTCCAGTTCCAATTCCATGATCTCAATATCGCCCAAAGCACCATGAGGACTGCCCAAAACTGCGAATAACTCCATGATTTTTTCATCGCGTTCCCAAATAATTCTGTTCATGAGCTGGCTGCGGGGATCATTCGAGGCAATCCCGTAATCTTCAGCGCTCCCATGAATTGGATCATCTTCGGAAATTACGGAGATATGTTCAACATTTTGTACAAGGGCTGCCAGGGATTGAATTGATTCACCGTCACCATTTATCAGAATTTCAAGAATACCTTTTGCGGCAAAATATTTTTGCGAATAATCCAGATTGAACGCCAGTTCAAGTTCCCTGAGGTAAAACGGCCTGTCTCCCTTATCCATAATTAGTTTGTATTCAAATAGAAGCTCTGAATACTTGTCATTAAAATTTTTCAGGGTTTCTTCATTCTGCAGGGAATTTGCATTTATAAAGTATACGAAATCAACATTTAGCCGTTCCAAATTTTCTGCAGTTTTGTTGATATTTATGATATGGACATCAAGGACTTTCTGCTTTTCCTGAATCTCTGCTCCGATACTGTTAAGTCTTTCAATTTCCTGCTCATAGGCATATATTGATGCTTCATAACCTGCTTTTGCCTTTTCCCATTCAAGCAAACTTTCCGCCTCTGTCATTCTTCCCGCACCAAGTTCAACAGCATAATCGTTAACAGCCATGGCAATTTCCAGCCGCCGTTCCCAATACCGGGCAAGTATTTTTGCCCTTGCAAGGGCAATCTGATATTCATCAAAAATATAATACTCGCCGGAAATATCGTTTAATATATCCTGTATGGTGCCGGATCCAAAAACATTATCATACTCGCTCAGCAAAATTGCCTGCTGTTCCATGCTCTTTGCATGGAACGATGCATACAGATCGGCGGATTTGGCAATTTCATCAAGAAACTCAAAAGCAATAACATCAAATACACGATTTCGTTTAATTTCTTCTATCAAATTGAGTACTTGGGTTTCGGTATATGTGCCTTCAATAACCTTCCTTATCTTCAGTAGTAATGCATATCTGCTGTTAAATACCGCCAGTTCCCTGATATATATTGTCGTATACCGAGCTGACGCAGACGATTGTGAATTTGCAATTTCTTCCAGGTACATAAGGTATTTTAGATCGGATTCGTATTGCGGCGTCGAACTAAGGGCTTCTTCAAATTTCTTCCATATATTTATCTTTTCCTGTTCAACCCAGGCATAAATTGATGTATCTGTTACATCAACTGTGCTGTCAATGTCATACTGCCGGATAAAGTACCGGGCGTTTTCTTTTGCCGCAAATGCAGTCGAAACGCAGGTAAAGTACATATCAACAAGGGCCATTGCCTTTGATGCGCCGGCTTCTGTCCGCAGGCGCACGTTATTCTCGAATTCCACTTTTGCTTCCGCAATGGCTCTTTCAAGGCTGACAGAAGCCTGTCTAAAGAGCGCCTCACCCGATTCAAACAATGCCTTTGTCTGCAGCTCCCACTTTTGCCTTTCTTCTTCAAACTGGCTGAATGCAAGAGCCCATGTTTCTTCACCGTTTTCAAAAAGGCGAAGCGAATCCTGTTCCCATTCAATACGCCGGATAAAAAAACGTTCTTCTGCTTCTTCCCATATCTTCAGGCCGTACTCAAATTGCTGCCGGTACATTTCCAGCCATTCTGTTCCCATTATGACAAGATCACCTTCTCCATTTGACGCTTCTTCTATCCTTGTCTGTAATGCGGCAATACCCGTATCACAAGCCATTTTCGTCTGATTAATCAGGTTCGTAACAATGTAACCTGCCTCCTGCGCATCGCTCTTCTTTCTAAGGCTGTAGATGTCTCCTGTACGGCGGGCAGCAAAAAGGCGCTCCTCTCTTGCGGTGATATTTTCAAATTCGAGTTTGAGCGACAGAGAAGCGGCAGAAAGAGCCCTGCCTATTGCCGCCCCCAATGACTGGCGATCTTCGGCAGGAACAAAAGCAAGCAGTTCCGGATATGCGGCAAAAGTAAATTCATCGAACAGTTCCGATATGAATGCAATGTTTTTTCTTGAATCATCCCGCCACGCAGCAAGATCAATAGAAAAATTCCTTCCATCATCTGCGGGACGTACTATACTTGGGTCACCTGTTGATTCTTCATACAGCAAATTTCCGCTGGCATCCAAATGATAGGTATGGCGCAGCTGGGATTCGCTGGTAAGTTCAAGGAATAGTTTACTGAGATTCTCCGCTGCTTCTCCAAAGAATCTACGGGCAAGCCATTGGGAAAACCTGATTTCCAGTTCATCTTCACTCCATTTTTCAAGCTTCCTCCTGTACTCATTTCTTTCCAATGGACTGTCAAACATATCCATGGAAATAACTTCCCACGCGTTGATCGCAAGGCTTATGCCGCATCTTGCTTCATTCAGCCAGCGATCCGGACTAAGTTCCCTGTCGGCCCTGCTGAAATGATAATCAAAAAGCTGGCTGTTAAACCCATAACCCGATCCATTAAGCGGATCCGGCATACTCTGGGCAATTCCCCAATAGGGAAAAAGGCCAGATACAAAGATAAAGGTCAAGAGCATTGCAATGGATTTGTTGAAAGTCTTCATTATGATTTCCTGAAAATGGAATCATTTCCGCTCAAGCGGAAACAAAAGCATAAAGGCCGGAACAGTACTGATCGCACAGAGGAATGAGCCTCCCACTCCAAGGGCGGTAACAAACGTTATTGTCTTTATCAGCAGATTTGCCCCCTCGTTCAGAAAAAGAAAAGGAATAGCCCCCGCAATGGTCGTCATTGTTGTTGCCGCAAGCGCCGGCAGCTTCCGCCGCAATATCCTGTACAGCGAAAAATTTATTTCGCAGCATGGAGATTTAATCGCGGTTTCCAGCCCCTCGGCACACAGAACGGCAGCGTTAACTGTCATCCCGCTAACCGCAATAAAGGCACAGGCGGCGGCAGTATTGAACGGAAAACCGGCAAGAGCAAGGCAGATTGCCGGTACGGCCAATGACGGCAGAACGGCAAAGAGAATCGCAAACGGCAGGACAAATGATTCGTTTACCGCTCCCAGCACCATGTAACAGAACAGAAGGGCAAACAAAAAATGCATAGCTGTTCCTGACAATGCCTGTGCTTTGCGGATTGCCTCCGGGTCAAATTCGATGGAATAGCCGGCAGGGATATCTACAGTGTCAAGAAAAGCCGAAATCCGGCTTTTTACACGCCGGGGATCCATTGGTTTGGTAACAATGGTGAGGGAAGCGACACGGCGGCGATCTTCCCTTCTTATGCTTGACGGCTCGTACCCGCTCCTTGTTGTTACAAGTGAATCTACCTGCAGTCCGCCGGCATAGCCGCCTTCGCTGTTTTGTGAAGGAATTAAAATGGCCATGGTTTGACTTTTTGAAACCGCCTGAGCAGGATCGCCGCTTAGACGAAGGCGGACATCAGTTTCCCCGTTCAGCGAAATACGCTTATACACAACCGGACCATGAACAGCCCGCCGAATCGAGTCCGCCATCCCGATGAACGACAGATCCAGCGCCGCGAGTTTTTCCCGATCGGGGAGCAGATCGAGTTTTGGGCTGCCCTGCTTGAAATTCAGCACCCGCTCTTTTACCAGGGGGCTGGCGGAAAGAGAGCGGGCGGTTTCTTCGGCGATTTCCCTGCACTTAAGGCTGTCGTCGCCAAAGACCTTTATTTCCCAGTGCCGTTCCTTCGCCGACGTTTCAGGGAAAAACAGGAAAGCTCCCGGTATGGGAATTTGACGGGCAGCAGCCTTTGCGCTGCCGGCATTGATTTTTTTCGGATCGAATGCGGCCAAAACCGATCCTGTTCCGGTTTTTGCCGTTGTTTCAACATTGACAAAACCAGGCTGGGCCGCAAGCGATTCCCCATAAGAGGCAAGCAAGAGATCAACTTCTTCGGCAAGAAGACCGCCGTCAAATTCAACATGGGCATAGACAGAGTTACCCGATCCATACCCTCCCGAATCAGTTCCCCTAACGCATAACGCAGTGATACCGGCAATTGAGATAATCAGGCCGGTGATAACAACAGCCCGTGGGTGTTTTATGCAGAACAGGGTATTTGCGGCAAGAAACCTGTATGCTTTCCGTGAAATTTGTCTGAACAGACCGGGAAAACGCCGGTGAAATATTGAAAACCCCGCATACGGTTTTGCCGTGGCAATTACGGCAAATGTTTCTTTTGGCCGATGCAAATTCCACAAAAGCAGGGGCGGAAGCGGGACAAGGCTTACAACAAGAGCGGTTAATGTAACAGCCGCAATTGCAGCAGAAATGACAACTGCGTCACCGTGCCCCGGGACAGATCCCATGGCAGGGATGGGCAGAAGAGCTGCTACTGTTGTTGCTGCGCCGGCAATGAGCGGACCATAGAGCGTCCTCAATGAATAATGCGCTTCACTGTAAGTTCTGCACTTTCTGAGTTTTTCAGAACAGAGGACAATCGAATCAACGGCAGCCCCAATGCCGGCTGCAATTCCGGCAAGAACTGCACGGTTAAGCATCAGGCCGCAGACAGAGAGAACGGCAGCGGAAACCAGACAGACAACCGGAACAGACAGGGCGCAGAAAAGACCGGCACAGCCGGATTTCCTTCGGTTCAGCAAAAAGCTGATAACGGCAACCATAAGTGCTCCCTGAATTGCTGCGCCGAATACCGAGCGAAGGGCGGCGGCTTCTTCCTCGCCCCGGTCGGACAATATGGTAAATTCAAACGGCAGCAGAGGATCACTGATTTCTTTTTTTATTTTTTTTGACAGCCTTCCCAAATCAGCGCCCGATCCTGCCATAAGGGCAATGCCTGCCGATTTTTTCCCGTTGATTCGTGAGAAGGAATCAGGCCTTCGCTCCTGTTCAACGATTGACGCAATTTCCGAGAGGGCAATAATCCTGCCGTTGCCAATGGGAACGGGCAGCGATGCCAGCGGCAGCATATCCCCCGTCTCGCCGGAACCGCAGCGCCCGTCTACGGTGACGATGATCTCCCTGTCACCCTGGATCAAAAGACCGCCGGGGAAGATCCCGTCGTTCATCGCCAGAATTGCCCCAACTGCGGAAGGGGACAGGGACAACGCGGCGGCCTTTTCCTGATCCAGGGTAACGATAATCTCGCGCAAACCTGTACCTGATACCAGCGCCTCCCCTGCCCCCTCAAGGCTTTCCAGTCTCGGTTTTAACACCTTATCAATATTGTGGATGGCAAAACCTTCGGTATCATCAACAGAAACAACGGCTGACCAGACCGGTATCCGCCAACTGTCGGCACTTTGTATCTGCGGGCGCTGGGCAGACTGGGGAAGAGACTCATACACTCGCTGCGCCGCATCCCGCAAGGCGTCATAATGCCCTCGGGCGTTACGGCGGAAAAAAACAAAAACCTTCGATATGCTGTTTTCGCTGGAACTCTGTATTTTTATGGCGCCGGGAATTTCCGACAAAGCATCTTCCAGGGGTATGGTAACGCTCCGTTCCATTTCGGCGGCATCCAGGCCGTAATGCCTTATCGTCACTGCGTACGCTTCAGATTCACCCTTTCCTGTTTTTCTGCCTGAAACAATAATGACGCATAACGAAATCGTACAGAGAGCTGCAAGCAGGCAGAGGCTTGCCTTTCTGCGTTCCAGCCAAATCCGGGGACTCTTCACCGTTTTTCCCTCCAGGCAAAAAAGCTGACAAAAACCGGCGGAAGGATAAAAAGACTCAAAACCGTGGAGACGGCAAGTCCCCCCAGCATTGCCGCCGCCATTGACTTTTGGGCGCTCCCCAATGGATTCAGTGCAACGGGAAGCAGCGCAAAAATCGTTGTCAAAGCGGTAACAAGCACAGGGCGCAGCCTGATCGACGCGCCGCCGTACACTGCCTGAGCGGGATTAACACCCAGGCGAATCATCCTTTCTTCGCTTATTTCAAAAAGTATCAGCCCATTATTGACAACAAGGCCGAAGAGCGCGCTAAGTCCCAAAACCGCACCAGAATCAAGGCATCTGCCAAATAACAGCAGAGCAGGCCCTGCCCCTGCCAGCGAAAACGGAATGGTCAGCATCAATACCAGCGGAAGGAAGAACGATTCAAACTGAGCCCCCATTGTCATGTAGATAAGGACAATAGCCAGAACAATGTTCAGGAGCAGCGAATTCCGGTAACGGCCAAAGACAGATTCATTTACCTTGAAAAACCAGGAAAAAGAAGCGGCAAGCTGACGCGCGGCTTTTGCCAGCTGCTTGTCCGGCGGTATGTCCAGATAGACGACATCAGAACGGTCAAGTCTAGCCAAAACAGCATTGGTTTCCTGCCATTCCATGCTGCCAAGTGAACTCAAAAAGACCGTTTTTCCCTGCGCGGTTTTTATGGGAATATTGTCCAGCGAAAAATCCTGCGAAATACTCAGGGAATCGTGATTTCCCAAAACCCGAATATCAAGCGGCCTGCCATCTATCTCCAGACTGGTTGCGATAACGCCTTCGTTTATTATGTACAGTGTCTCGGCCATGTCGGCGGCCGAGATTCCAAAAAAGGCAGCAGCTTCGCGGTTGGGATACAGGCGAAGCTGATTACGTAAACCCTGCGGACGCAGTCGAACAGCTTCATTTAGGCCTTTTTCGCTTAACAATTTTTCCACCGCTTTGACCCGTTCCAGTCCTTCCTCCCGATCTTTTCCACCGACGGCATAGGACAATACCGGTGAAATACCGAGAAGTGTTTCTGTTCTGTCCCTGGGTAAAGAAACGGAAAAACCGGAACATTGGATAAAGTCTCCCTGCATCAACGATTTTATGTTCCTGTTTATTGTTTCCAGGACCTTTTGCGCCTGTGTTCCTTTTGCGGGAATGCAGTGGAAAACCATATCCTCCTTGCGGTAATCCATGTCAGCCCTACGGTTTACATCCTCTTCTTCCGCACCGGCCCTGCCGTAGACAGATGCAACGCAAGGTAGAGCAAGAATCGATTCGGAAAGATCCGCGCCAAGCGCGCCAACGTTTTCAAGGATCGTCCCCGGGGGAAATTCAACGGAAACCAAAACTTCCCGCGCGGCATCGGGGCTGACAAAAGCAGCGGGCCGGATTAAAAGCAGCAAAGCCCCGGCAAGGCTTGCCATTGCTGCTATCGCGTACCATTTTTGAGGGCGGCGAAGAACAGGTATTAACGCTTTTCTGTACTTTCCCGCCAGATGCGCTTCATCAAAAAATTTTATTTTTAATTTATTATCATTATTGTTATTGCTGAAGGCAAACAGAAACAATGACGGAATACAGAACTGGGCGTAGAGCCATCCGGCACATATCGAAGCGGTCAAGGCAATCGCGGTATCTCCGAAAAGGCTGCCCATGGGACCTGGAAGAAAAATTACCGGAACAAAAACGACCACCGTCGTTATGGTAGATGCGGCGCTTGATCCAGCAATTGAAAATGCCAACTCTCCCGTTTCCCGCGGGGAAGGCTTTTCACGAAAAGTACCAAACCCGCGATTCAGCAGATCCAGCATAACAACAGCGACATCCGAAACCATACCAATGCCCAGGGCAAGCCCGCCCAGACTCATGCTGTTAAGGGTTCTTCCGGCAAGGGCCAAAACACAAATTCCCGCCGAAGCGGAAACCGGAATGGAAAGGGCGGCAAGAAAACAGGTTCGCGGCCTACGGATAAACAACAACAGTACCGCCATTACCGCTGCCGCTCCCAGCAGGGCCGAAACTGCAAGGCCCGTCATACTTTGGACAAGGGCTGGAGCAGAATCCCTGATAAGGCTTATTTCAGCGTTATGCGAAAACCTGGAATTTGCCTCCTTCAGCGCTTTTCGTATTTCCGCCGAAAGGCGGATCGGATCGCAGCCGGGCCGGCGGTATATTTCCAGTGCCACAACTTCCTTCCCGTTGTAAACAAAGATACTATTTTTGCGTCCCGCCTCAAGAATAACGTCACCGGCATCGCGAACCTTCAGAGGTGCCGATGAAGAAGGCAGAGTCACATCCGCCAGATCATCAACCCCGTTTGGCCTGCCGGAACTGACGACCACCAGCTCCAAAAGGCCTTCGCGGGCATTTCCCGCCGGAATGTCGGCGGTTTCTGTTGATAACAGCCTTGCGAATTCCGGCGGGCTTATGCCAAGGGCGGCAAGCCGGGGAATGTCAAGACGCAAATGTCCCTCGTCTGCGGCGCCGCCTGCAAGCAAGACAGACCCGACGCCGTCGATCTTCCGCAGCCGGGAACGCAGATCGTAGCCGGCAAGGGTGAGCGCGAAATTTTGATCGCCCGATAATGAACGAACGGCAATAATTGCGTGCGGCTCGGTGCCGGGATCTCCGGCCCTGACAGACGGCTTGCGAATCCCCTGGGGAAGGACCGGATATACCGTGTCAACAGCCTCGCGAACCAGTGCGGAGGCCGTCATTGGATCCGTCCCCCAGTTGAAATCCAGAACAACCAGCGAGCTGCCATCACGGGAAACACTCCGCATGCGCGTAAGGGCCTTAACCGAAGAAAATGCATCTTCCACAGGGATTGTCAGCAGCGAGCGAATGTCATCCGATGTCATGCCGGGGTAAACGGTTTCTACGGTCACCCTTGGTACAGAAAGTTCCGGCAAGCGATCCAGCGGCAGGGCGGTA
>Ga0082212_10006668_pt1 | contig 15451 bp, 26 predicted proteins | sample TergutNt197P3_FD_71548 | JGI IMG/M metagenome (GOLD analysis project Ga0082212, IMG submission 71548) | Neocapritermes taracua P3 segment gut microbial communities from Petit-Saut dam, French Guiana - Nt197 P3 | ecosystem: Host-associated > Arthropoda: Insects > Digestive system > Gut ...
GAGCCAGGAACGGATCACATCGGCCTGCCAAGCGTCCGCCGTCGTCCCGAGCGCCTCCGCGAGGAACAGGGCGTCGTCGCCGTCCGGGCTAAGCGCTTTCGGGGCCAGGCGGATCCGGGGCTTTGCCTGACCGGCGTTTGGCGAGCTCATCAAAAACTGTCACTTTCGCGCTCTGGGCCGGGGCGAGCTCATCAATCTCCTTGAGCGTCTCCCGGATTTCTTTCGCCACTGACGCCAACCCGTAAGCCGACTGCGTCTGCCCCGCCGCCGCCCGCAATTGCGTGAGCGTCTCCCGCAACACGGCCACGCGATCCGCTGGCGGCAACGATGACGGATGCCTCACTTTCGACCGCTCCAGCGGCGTCACCGTCTCCCGCTCGCCATCGACCACCTTGAGTTTGCGGACCACCCGCTTGCGGCACGCATCCGAGCAGTACCTGCGGGGGCGCCCGGTCGGCTGGACCGCCATCGGCTTGCCGCAACCAGCGCATTTCGGGTTCCTGCGAATCATTTACGGACTCCAAAGTATTCGGACAGCGGTGGGCGTCCGTAAACGGCTTGTCAGGGTCGGGGATATATCGCTTTGACGGGGGGTTGCTGGCGGCTGGGCCGGAGGGGGGCTACCCCCCTGGGGTCGGGCCGTTCGGTGGCCGTGTTGGCTGGTGTGGGTGGGGTTGGTCGGGGGTGGTGTTGTCGTGGGGGAGGTCGGTCGGGGTGGTGTCTGGTGGCGTGTGGGGTGGGGCTCTTGCCTGGTGGCCATCGTTCGCGGCGCTGGCGAATGGAGTTGCGTTTTGGCGCAACTGTTCACTTTCTTCGGGTTTTCTGGCTGCTTGCGTGGGGAGGTGGGGGAGGTAGGAGGGGGAGGTGTTTTGGGATCCGTTCGGCGTCTCACTCACGGCAGTTTGTGGGCGTTCCTTTGGGGGGCTTGTTGCCTGGCGGTCAGTTGATGCGGTTTGTGGTTCGCTGCGGTTTTGTTTGGTGGGGTTTGCGTGGGGGTGTCGTTATGGCAGGGGTCGGGTGGTCTGGTGGTCTGGGGTGTCGAGGGGTGCTGGTGCTGGGGGGGTGGCCTTGTCCAGGGGGCCTTGGTGGTTGGGGGTGCTTGTGTGGGGGGCTACCAGTTGCGGGTGGTGGGGTATTGGTTGGGGTCGTGGTTGGCGTATTCGCTGGGTTTGCGGTTGCGGGCTTGGTTGCAGGTTCGGCAGAGGACGCGGAGGTTGGTGGTGTCGTCGCTGCCGCCTTGGTGGTGGGGGGTGATGTGGTCGGTTTCGGCGCTGTTGGGTTGGTGGGGGTTGTCGTGGTCGAGTTCGGTTCCGCAGCCGGGGCAGTGGGTGAGGCCGTTTGCGCGGGCTTGGTTGATGACGGTTTGGCGGTTGTTCCGGTATTTGGTGGTTCCGGTTCTGCTGCTGGGCATGGTGCTGGAACCTCTGGTTGCGGTGGGCGGGTGGTTGGCCCTCGGTCTGCGACCTGCACCCCTTTGGCACCCCAAGGTAGCGGGGGGAGTATTGCGCGGGTGTGGGAGGCCGAGGGCCAAGTGTTTGGCAGGGTCGGGCGTTACTCCGGCATGGGCGGTTGCGATCCGACCTGCTCACTTCGAGCATCCTGCCAAGGTCTGGGTATGAGTGAACCCCCGGAGCGTCTCGAAATGCTTTGGGCCGGGGGTTCATCCACTCGAAAGGTGGCTGCGTGTTTTGGGCACGCCGCGCTAGGTCTGACGTTACACGGTTTGGCGGGTGATGCAAGTTGGCGCGCTGGTTGGGTGTGTCTGGGTTTCGCTGGGGGCTTGGTTCCGCTGGGGTTGGGGTTCCGCTGTGGCCTGTCTGCCCGGACTTGTGGTTTGGTGGTTTTGCTTAATTGGGTTGTGACAGGTTTTGTTCGACTGTGACAGATTGTGTTGTTCGATTCGCGCCGGTTGTTTTGGGGTTTCTCGTTTTTTGTGACAGATGACAGATTTTTTTTCGCTACCCCCCTCCTGTGTGCGCGTGTATGCGCGCGTGTAGGGATCATTTCTACCAAAAATCTGTCATATCTGTCATTTTGGGGTGTTTTGGCTGGTCAGGTCAATGACAGATGGGTTTTTAATCTGTCACTAATCTGTCACAAACCTGTCACAACTTGCCAAGTCGTCTTGCGGTTTTAGTGTTTCCGTTAAGTGGAGTTCGAGGGTGAAGGATTCCGCTGGGATGTTTTGGTAGGCGGTGATGAGGTCTCGGGCCATGTGTTTGGCTTCGGTGAGGTCGCGGGCTTGGGTTACTTGGTCGATTTGGGGGACGTGGATGATCCGCCAGTGTCCTTCGCGGGTTGCGGTGGCTTGGTATGTGGTCATGATGAGATGATTTGTTGGGCGCGTTGGTGGGATAGGCCGAATATCGCGCCGATGTCCCTGAGGGTCATGCCGTCTTTTTGGAGCATGATGGCGGCTTTTTTGCGTTCCTTGATTGCTTCTTTGTCGGCGGTTCTCGCCTTGTGTTTTAGGGCCTTGTATTTCTTTAGGCTGGTGGTGACTTTCGGGTTCACGATGGGGATGAGTTCGATTTCGATTTCTGATTCTGGTTCGCCGGTGACGAATGAGATGGCTTCTTTCATGTGGGCGGCGGCGTGGTTGAGGTTTGTGACTTCGGAGAGTGCGCCGGGTGCTTCGGTGGCTTGCAGTATCCAGCGGCGGGTGTTTTTCCCTCGTTGTGCCGTTACGGTGTAGTGGGTCATTTCTGCCACCATCCTTTCCCTAGGATTCCTTCGTATTGTTTGAAGAATTTGCCTACCGTTACTTCGTCGATTTCTGAGTGTCGTCCGAGTGTTGATCTGAATCCGCCGACGATGATTCACGACGACGGCAGTTATCACGGAATTCCGTGATAACTGGTTGGGTCAGATTGTGCGGATGTCAATGTTGACGCCGCGCGCCTGGAGCCTTCTTGAGCTTTCATAGACCAAATCCGCGTCTGTCACCGTGCTCTCGTCAGATAGCAGTTTCCTAACTTTGGTGCGCGTCCATATCCCATCATCTTCGACACCCGCCTCGTGCAGAGTGATCAGCCCTATTTCGACAAGGCCCGGTAGTGGGTTGGCCCCGTAGCCTCGTGCGATTTTCACAACCACCTCTGGGTTGATGTTCGCTCTGCCCTTGAGTTGCTTGTTCAGCTGTGACTGGTCCATTCCGATTTTCTCGGCAATGGCCACTACCGGGGCGTCATCGGTGATGTCGTCCACCCAAGACCGGATTTTTGTCATGGCACGATTCTAGCGCATTTTTGGTCAAAATGTCCAAATAGGTTTGACATGCTTCGGGTCCGTGTGTACCGTTGGACAAATGAACCAACTAGGACAATCAACCCAAATCGGGCGTCAGGCTAGTAGTGCCGCCGTTTTGGCATCGTTGAAAGCGATGATCCATGACGCTCCGGATCGGCTCGTCGATGATGCGGCAGCGGGCAAATACTTCGAGCCTGCTCGAATAATCGGAAGCGCGGAAAAGTTGCAGCGTTTGGCTCTTCAAGGGGCGAAGAAGGTGGCGGCATGAGCCTGAAGTTCAGTCCAGTCACCCGCTGGCCACGGCAGGGTGAAGTGTGCGCGCTATGCGCTGGGCCTTTGGGTAAGTGGGGCAACAACGGGCTACCCGTGGTGAACGCACGAGTCTGCGATCCATGCAACGACCAAACCTTGCTCCCCGCCCGTAACGTTGCCGCTTGGGCTTATAACGAGGGGTTGGCGGCAAGTGGTTAAGGGTGTTCATCCTCTTGCGGAGTTGGCTCGGCCGCTTTCGGATTCCGAGTTCGCGGAACTCGTCGCCGGCATTTCGGAGTATGGCCAGAAAACTGCCGTGTTCGTTGATGCCGATGGTTTGGTGCTGGATGGGCGTCATCGTCTGAAAGCGTGTGAGGATCTCGGGATTGAGCCGCGTACCGAAGTGATCGCGGGGGATCCTGCGAAGTTCATCGTCTCAATGTCTGGTGGGCGCCGCAACTACTCTACCCAGCAATTAGCCGCGCATAAGGCTTGGGTTTTCGGTACAGCCGGATACCGGGGCAAGAATGACGAGGGCAATGGCTACTGGAAACGAGGCACCCTAAACGATGCCTCTGGCTCAACTGAGCGTGATGCCTTGAACCGCGCTGGTCTGGTTTGGGATTACCTACCCGACCTGCTCCCCGAGGTGGAACGCGGCGATGTTTCCCTGAACGACGCGTACCAGCAGGCCACAAAGCGTCGTGATGATGCCCGCGCCGTCGAGGAAGAAAAACAACGCATGGCGCAAGAGGAAGCCGACGCCGCCGAATGGCTCACCACTGCCGAACCCGTGGAGGGTTTCGATAGGGCGGCGTATCCGACTGCGGTGGCGGCGAAAGCGGCGTGGGTGGGGTTGAAGATGCGGGCGGATCAGGAGTACGAGAACCAGTTGGCGACGGAACGTTTTCTGGAGCGGCACCTGGCCAATAAGGCAGCTGAGGCGGCTCGGATGCGCCGCTCCCTGGTGGCGCAAATGGCTACGGCGCTGGGGAATGTCGCGGATTTGCGTGATCCGGAGGAACGCGCCCTTATCGCCGAGGGTCTAAAAGAATTCGCGGACGATATCGGCCCGCGTGAGGGCGGCTTTCTCGCACCCTATTTCTTGCGGAATATCGCCGAATGGTTGACTGTTTTTGCTAGCGAATTGGAGGGTAAGACTAATGAGTAATACGACTATTGATTTTGCTGGGCTTGGTAATTATGAGTTGACGACGCGTCTGATGTTGGCGGTTTCCGATAATGATTACGATACCGCATTTATTTTGCAGGATGAGATATTGCGTCGTCTCGGCACCCCGTTTGGTGATTCTGTTTTTCCGGATGCTGATGCGGCGTCTGGTGTTATGCCCATCGTGGGGACGTTGGGAGTGAGTGTGGGGTCGGGTTCCCCTATGCCTGGCCCCGCACTCACGGAACTCGATCGGCCTGAGCGTGATCAGCGACTAGACCTGACTAGCGGGAATGGCGTCGCCGTCGTCGTACTCAGTGAGAACACCAAAATCAGTGTAACGGCTAACCTGGATGGACAAAATGCCCTCGGTAGTGGCGATGTGGACAGCGCCGTCGGCTTGATTGCCCCAGGCCTCTTTAACCACTTCGAGGCCACCCAGAACCTCAAACCGTTGTCCGCCATAAATCAGAAAAGTAGCCATGGTGATTCTCCTGTCGTTGTCGTGGGCGCGGGAACGCCTGGGGCTGATTGTACGGCAGGTGGTTCGGGCGCCCCTCCTGTCGGGGGCGCCCCGGACAATCAAGGGGGGCGGTCGTGAAGCGGCGGGAGATGATTTCGCTGCACGAGGCGGGCGAACGCACCGGCATGAGTGCCGAGTTCTGGCGGGCGCAAGTTAGCAAGGGACACATCCCCGGTGCCGTGCGGCTGGGCAAGGGCCTGAAGCGCCAGCCGATTCGTGTGCCTTGGGATGAAGTGGAACGGCTTATCGTGCCCGTCACCATCCCGAAAGAATAAAGTTTAGCAATTTGTTGATTCTGCCCTTATTTTGGGCTTTGTTTCCGTGAAAGGAAAAGGGAATATTTTGGTTATTTGGATTCGGTCGTTCATCGACCGGCTTAAAGGAAAGGCCGCCCCGGTTGAGGGTGGGACGTGTACTCGTCGTATTCATTTTTGTGGGGTGCGGTAATGGCGGACCATAAGTGTGGTGTGGAATCAACTTATCGTTGTTCGTTGCCGGAGGATCATGCGGGTCAGCATGAATCCCAACAATTCATTGACATGGGTAAGGCATACGACAGGGCAATTGACCAGGCGATAGCGTACTCCAAAATCGGTAAGGATTACAGCGCCCGGAACGTGGAATTGCGGCGGAAGTTGAAAGCCGCGAAAGCCCGCAACAAGAAACTCCGGGAACGTGCGAATGGTTGTCACGTCGTCGTCGTCGTGAACGAGAACCCCGCCGCAACGGCGGATGATTTGATGGCAATTGCGGACGCCACCCGCGAGCCGAAGAAGTTTCCGGTGGCGGCATGAGCGCCACCAAAGACCATTTGATGGAGCTCGAGGTCCTCGTCGCCCGAGACACCGAAATCGGTGGCCTACTCGCCCTGTTGGAGGATGAACGGAAGACAATCCGAGCGCAACTGCTTGACGTGTTGCCAGTCGGGTCCACGACGATTTGCGGGTTGAAAGTGAACATCACCACCCCCTCACGGTGGACCACCGCGAGCAAGGCCGAATTCGCCGCGAAATACCCGGTGGTGTCGTACCCGTCCTATTACGAGGCGGTTGTGAACACGAAAGCCGTCGAGGCAGACCTATCCCCCAACGCCCTGGCCGAGTTCAAACAGGCCGGGCTGCCGCAGTTGAGTATCCGCTCATGATGGGCGTCCTGGCTTGGGTGATCCTCGCGCTGGTGTTGGTGGCGTGTGCGGCGCACTGCGCTGGATGGGTCCGCAAGTAGGCCATGGCGCTCATCCGCTATCCCGCCGCCGCCACACTCCTGGACGCGGCCCTTGACGTGTCCGGGGTGTTGGCGGCAGCTCGGGGATTGGTTGAGGATGGGATCTCGAACCAGCCGCGTTCACTGCAACGCTGGATCGGGCCGTCCGAACTCGGCAACCCCTGCGACCACTGCCTAGCCGCACGCCTCTCCGACTGGGAACAGGTGGGCGATAAGGCGCCTTGGTTGCCTTGGGTGGGGACACAGGTTCACGCGGGCATAGCGGACGCCATCGAGGCACACAACAAACGTGACGTGAAGCAGGGTGTGAAGCCTCGGTTTCATGTGGAGCAGCGCGTCACCGTCGGCGACGTCGGCGGCCACCCCGTCTCGGGTTCGACGGACCTGTTCGACGCGCTCACCGGCACCGTCATCGACTGGAAAATCGTGGGCGAGACGAAATTGCGTGAGGTGAAATCCAAACAATCCCCCGGCGCCACCTACCAGGCGCAAGCGCACTTGTATGGGCGCGGCTGGGCCAACAAGGGCTACGCCGTCAATCATGTGGCGATTGCGTTTCTGCCGCGTAATTCGGTGACCGGATTCAGCTCGGGCTTGATCTGGCATGAACCGTACGACGAATCGTTGGCGGTGGCGACACTCGCCCGGGCGGATCGGATTGCCCGGAATTTGGAAATGACCGCGCGGATTGGGCGGGACCGTGAGTGGGTGGCGGGGTTGCCGCGCGCGGAGGGCTGTTGGGATTGCGGCAGGTACGCCGACGCCCCGAAAGATTTGCCCCTGCCGGGCCGCTCCCCCGACCCTGCGGATCCGGCTGACCCATTCGGGTTCAACAAATAAAACATTCAGATATCTAGTTTTTGGAGTAGTTGTGAGTTTTGATAATGATCCTTTCGCGTCGGATTCGACCCCGGCGATTTCGTTCAAGAACGCCGCCATTGGTGAGGCTGTCACGGGTGTGGTGGCCGAGTTGCCGAAGATGGTGCAGGCCACCGATTTTGATTCGGGTAAGCCCGCGTTTTGGGATAACGGGAACCCGAAGATGACGGTGGTGACGACTTTGGACGTGGGTGGCGAGTTGCGGGGGTTGTGGGCGCCGAAACCGTCCGCGATGTTCGCCGCTTTCGGGGCGGCGCAAAAAGAATTGGGCAGGAAAGTGCAGTTGGGTGATGTGGTGACGGTTGCCTATATTGGGGAGCGGGCGAATGAGAAAAATCCCCGGTTGAACCCACAGAAACTATATGATGTTTCGATTCGGGCGGGCGCTCCTGGGGCTAGTGGTGACCCTTTCGCCGAAACCCCCACACCAGCCGCGCAAGCGCCAGCACCAGCCGCGCCAGTAGCCCCGGCCCCTGCTCCAGCGGCTCCGGCTCCGACTGTTCCTGTGGCGGCTGCGCCATCGGCATCGGCTGCTACGCCATCGGCATCGCTCGGCCCTGACCCGCTCGCCCAGGTGAGGCAGTTGATCCAGATTGGTTGGCCGGACGCGAAGATTGCGGGGCAAGTCGGGTTCGACGAGACCGTGGTCGCCATGGTCCGCGCCGACCTCGCCGCCCAATAACCCCAACCGTTTTGTGTCCGTGTCCGCCCAACCGTACGGCAGCCGCGCCCTCGCCTACTACCAGGCCGGATTCTCGCCCATACCGCTACCGGCACGGGCGAAATCACCGGTCCCGGAGGGGTGGACCGGCCATGCCGGGAAATGGCCCGCCCAAGGCGACGTAGCCGAACTCATCCTCACCCAACCCACATCGAACGTGGGGTTGCGGCTACCCGAGAACGTCATCGGCATCGACGTCGACGCGTACGACGGAAAACAAGGCGCGGAGACGCTGGCGGCGAAAGTGGCGGAGTGGGGCGAGTTGCCGGCCACTTGGCGGTCCAGCGCGCGCGGCAACGACAATCCGTCCGGGATCCGGTACTTCCGCGTGCCGGAGGGATTGCGGTGGCCGGGCGCGGTCGGTGCTGGCGTGGAGATTGTCAGGTTCGCGCACCGGTACGCCGTCGCTCCCCCGTCAATCCACCCGAACGGCAACGTTTACGAATGGGTCGACCGATTGGGCGACGGCATCGGACCCAACGTGGCCGACCTGCCGGAACTGCCTGAGGCTTGGGTGCAGGGGCTCACTGGCGGTTTGGCGGCGGGCGACGTCGTCTTGTCGGACCATACGGGCGAAGAGTGGGCGGCCGCTCTTGCGGGACCATTGTCGGAGCGGATGGCTGCCGAGGTGGATGCCCGGTTGAACGGTGTGGGTGGCGTGTTCGCTGACGGCGCGTATGAGGATGGTTCGGCGCGGCATGATTGGGCGCTCGCCGCGATCATGTCAATCATCTCGCTGGCCGGTCATGGGCACTCGGGCGGCCAGGAAGCATTGAATCAGGTGCGGGAGCATTTTGGGCGGTTGGCGGCTGGGGAGGGCCGCGCCATCACCGCCGAATTCGCCCGCATGGTTGACGGCGCGAAAGCCCGCGCGACGATTACCGCCCTCAAACCCGCCACCACCCCCGAGGCTCCCGTTGTGGCACGGAGGTATGAGTTGACCGAACTGGGCCTGGCGAAACGCCTCATCGACGCCCACGGCCCCGAACTGCGACATCTAGTCTCCCGGAACCAATGGTTATCGTGGCAGGGGTACCGGTGGGTGCCCTGTGATGCGACGGTGTATCGCAACGTCATCGACATTTCCAAACGGCTCCCCGCGGGCGACAAGGCCGAGGACGCGCATCGGAAGCGGGCGCAAACGTCGCGGAGCGTGAAAGCCGTGGTCGAGTTGGCGCGCACCCACACCGACATCACGGTCGAGCCAGACGAGTTGGACGCCCAACCGTACGAGCTCAACACCCCCGGCGGGATCGTCAACCTCCGCACCGGCGAGATAGCGGCGCCGGACCCGCTGCGTCTGCATACCCGCTCCACTACCGTCGCCCCCGATTTCGACCTGCCCACACCGGGCTGGCTCACGTTTTTGGCGGACACTTTCGCTGGCGAACCCGACGTTGAGGGGTACATACAAAGGCTGTTGGGGGTGTCGTTGTGTGGGGAGGTTTTGGAGCAGGTTTTCGCTTTCATGTACGGCCCGACCGGCGCTAACGGCAAATCAACACTCGCGGAGATCGTGCAGCAAGTGGTCGGCAAGGGCGATCATGGCTATTCATTGGTGGCCCCGGCGGAATTATTGTTGGCGCGGCAACGCTCCGAACATCCCGCCGAGATCGCACGCCTCGCGGGGGCGCGGATCGTGTTCAGCAGCGAGTTGGAAGACGGTCAGGCGTTCGCGGAGGCGAAAGTGAAAATGCTGACCGGGAAAGACACCCTCGCGGGCCGGTTCATGCAAAAGGACTGGTTCACGTTCACCCCCACCCATTCCCTATTCCTCACCGCCAACAACCGGCCCTCGGTACGAGTGGGCGGGAGTGCGTTTTGGCGGCGCATCCGCCTCATCGCGTTCGAGAACCAAGTACCCGAGGATCGCCGCCAAGCCGATTTGGCCGAACGATTGGTGGATGAGGAGGGACCCGGCATCCTCGCCTGGCTAATCAACGGCGCCCGCGATTACTTCGCGGGTGGGATCCGCACTCCTGGCGTGGTGCTCGCATCCACCGAGGAGTACCGGGTCGAGACGGACACGGTCGGCAGGTTCGTCGACGAAATGTGCGAGACGGGTTCCCCTAACGCGCAGGACATGCACGTCCAGGTGACGCGGTTCCGCACCGCCTACGAGGCGTGGTGTGCGGAGCTTGGGGAGGAGCCGGTGTCGGCGAAAACGTTGACGGTGAAACTCCGCGCGTTCGGAGTGCAATCATCTCGCGCTGGGGCGGCACGCTTCTATGACGGCATCCAGTTGATCAAGGCCGACGACGACGCCACCAAAGCGGCTGCTGAGGTGCCGGATGGCGCGTGGGCTGATTTGGGTGGTGGGCGATGGCGGTAAGGAAACCGTGGGGTGATATGCCCGCGTGGCTGCAACGGTTGGTCACTGAGAAGACGTTGGAGTCGGGTCGCGCGATCCCCTGGAAATGCCGCTGCGGCGCATGGTGTCTGGGCGGCTATTCGGAGGGTTGGCGTCGCGATTCCCGGTTCCTTGGCACGTTCAAACTGGTCGACCCATACGCGGTCGGGCCAGATGAGGAGGCTGCGGCGATTGTGCTCGGGCGGGAACGTTACGAGTTGGCCGGGTTTCCGAAACCGCGTTTGCGGCGCCGCTACCAACGTTGGCAAACCCCAGACCTGGCGGCAGTCGTCGTCGTCAAGCACGACTGCACGCGACCGCCCCTATCTGATGTTCCGCTCCCCAAAAAGGAGAGCGGGGATTACTGCTGCACCACCGGGTGTGGCGGGGGATGTGAACCGCCGTTCTAAGACGGCGTTGTTGAAAGTAAAAGTGCAACTTGAAAGGAAAAGCACAATGAAGTTGAATGCGACCCTCCCGAAAGATAACGGTTTGGCCGCCATTGAGGGGCAATTGCTGAAGCAGCCAGATCAGGCGGTACGTGTGGTGGCGGTGGTGGACGTGAAGCAAATCACCACAGACATGGACACCCATGATCGTGAGGCGACGGCACGCATCACCGCCATCGAGGTGGTACGGCGCGACGATGAGCCGTCATTTGACCGGCTCTTCCGTGAGGCATTGGCGCAGCGCACGGGCGCGCAGCAGTTCGATTTCCCACCCCACGACGACGATCAGGCACCGGTTGAGGCCGAACTCTTGGAGCTCGAAGCCGGAGTTGGCGACGTTGAGCATCATCCGGATTGCGACGGCGACTGCCTCGACGGCGAAACCATCGACATCGGCGAACCCGACGATGATCCGTTCGCCGACGACAATGATGAGGTGGCGGCATGATGGGTTGGGAAGTGGGTGGCCAGAAAGCCCACAACGATCCCGTAGTCGCTTCGGCGTTGGAGGAGTTGCGGCGCACCGACTTGGCATTGCTGGAGGCTCGGCAAGCGAACGACACCGCCCGCGCCGCCTACTGGGCCCACATCGGGGCGTGGCATGAGCGGGAGCACGCGAAATGGATGGCAGAGAATGCCTGACCTGCACTTCGCGGTTCCCGGCATCCCGGTTCCGCAAGGCTCAATGGTTCGCGCCAAATGGGGGGTGCGGCACTCCAACGAGAACCTTGAACCGTGGCGCGACACGGTGACCGCCGCCGCGATCAAAGCAGCAGAACGGGCCGAATGGGTCCAGGCACTCGGGCCGGTGGCGGTCAGCCTGACGTTCTACCTGCCACGCCCCAAAGCGCACTACGGAACCGGCGGCAACGCCGGACAACTCAAGACGTCCGCCCCGCATCATCACGCCAAGAAGCCAGACGTGGACAAGTTGGCGCGCGCGATCCTTGATGCGCTCACGGTGGCGGCGGTATGGCGCGACGACGACCAGGTGGCCCGACTGCATGCCACGAAAGTGTTCGCCGATATACGCACGGGCGTCGTCATCACCGTCCAGGAACTCCCATGACCAAATCCCCGAACTGTGACGCCTGCGGAGCCTACCCAACCCCCTACTGGCGGCTCACCAAATACACCACCCTCTGGGGCGAGCAATGGTTCTGCCCCAACTGCGTAAAAGGAATCCCCTAAATGAGCATCCCCGCAATCGCCGCCACCCAACGACTAACGAAAACCGCCATCGACGTCCTGCTAAAGGGCGCGGACGCAACCCAAGACGACTACGAGCTGGCAGGAGACCCAGAATGAAGAGTGAGAATGAGGGCATTGCCAAAATCTGGTTGAACGCATTTTCTTGTGTCAACCCGTCCGAAGAGTTTGCACTGATGTGGGATGACGAGCAATGAGCAGATATTTCCGGCTGGTGAACGAGAAGAATAAAGAGGCCGCGTTGCGGACCAGTATCGCGTTCGCCGAATATCAACGATTCATTGAAACGGCGGATTCTAATCTGCTGAAAGCCTTAGGTGTGGCAGCATGAGCAACCCGTACAGCCCCCGGCCCGACAAATGGGCCATCCGCGAAAACCACTACCGCGCCCAACGGAGAAACCGCGCCAAAACCCGAACCCACCACACACCACCACCGATCATCCGAACCTGCCCCGCCCCAGACTGCCGAACACAAATCAAAAACCCCACAAGCCCCTGGTGCGCCCGCCACAAACCCCACCGGCCCCAATGCGCCAAAGGCCACCCCTGGACCGTGGAAACCACCTACTGGCAAAACCGGCACGGCAACCAGAAACGTCGCTGCGCCACCTGCGCACCACCCATCAACATATCGCCCGACGCGCCCGGAACGATAACCAACCCAATCAACATAAAAACCGCAGTAAGCGCAAAACCACTACCAACATTCATTGCAATCCCCGAATACGATGAACCACCAATAACCTACGACGCCGAAATGGAACTCCAACTAATCGCCACCGGCGCGATAAAGAGTGCAATTATTCGGGATTTGGGTAGTAACAGAGTGAAACCGTGCTTAAATTGTGGGTTTATCGCATCCGAATACGTATTCGACCTCTTAACGCGAGATATCACGTATTCAGAAATTGCGAAAATTACGGGATATTCGATTTCTCGGATCAGGCAACTTGCGAAAAAACGGGGCTTTAAACGTGCGCCCCGCCGCGAATTTACGGAGCAAGAAATATCGCTGGCGGAGGCACTTCTGGATGACGGCGCGTCTCATGGGGAAGTCGCGCGCAAGTTAGGAAGACATCAGGCAGTAATCAGTAGGCGTTGGCCTGGACGGGGCTGGACGAGTGAACAAGCGAAGGATTTGCGCGAATGACACATAGAACCCAAACCATGTCACAACAATGCGGATTCATTAATTGCGATAATCCCGCTGAATGGGAAATGGTTACTTGTCATGGCGGCTACCCATTCCTTGACCCCTGTTGCGATCCGTGCCGCAAAATGGCGGATGAAAAGATTCGACCTTTCCTGCCTTTACATTGCTCACCGGGACAGGATCATCCAATAATGGAAGTGAAATGGAAAAAATACGGTCACGTAATTTTTAAGAAAAGAGAATGCGATGAGTAAAATATGGACGCCCGAAGAGGACGAATTGCTGGTTTCATTATATGGCAGTAAGTCGCTTTCAGAAATCGGTGAGGAATTAGGTCGGACCGAGGGGGCAGTGGCTGGGCGAGTGAACAAACTGACCGCTCGCGGAGTATTGAAATTGAATAACAAGCGCTGGACGGACGACGAAAAGGCGCTAGCGTTATCACTGGCGCAAACAATGACTGTCGCAGAAATTGGGGAACGTCTAGAACGTAGTGAGACTGCCGTGAGAGGAATGCTCAGGAAAAGCCGCAAAGCAGAAAACGACGTATCACAACGTAGGCGCGTATGGACACCGGAAGAGGATTCTCTCATTTTGCAGTTGCGGGGCAAAACGCCTCATAAGGAGATTGCGAAAAAACTTGGTTGCTCCCCGAGGGCGCTAGGTCTACGGTTTGCTGAATTGAAAGAGGAGGGTTACGAAGTGCCTCCGAATCGCAGGAAGTACCAAACGATAGATCGTGAAACCCGTGAAAAAATAGTGGAACTCATCGACAAAGGACACAGTTACAGGGAGACAGCAGAAACATTAAACATTGCAAACAACGGTGCGGTCGCGCGCCTTTACAATCAGGGCCGCAAATACCCCAGCATTTGGGAATCTGACGTTGCTGGTTGGATTGCACACATGAAAATGCGCGGCTTGACGCAAACCACAATTAACTTTAGAGAATACCATATCCGACGACTATCTACAGATTTGCGTAAGCCTTGGCAAAAGGTTCGCTATGTGGACCTCGTAACATGGATGGGCAGTAACAATTGGGCAGCCGAAACCCATAACAGTGTGCGCGAATCAATTATCTCTTTCTACCGATGGGCTGTCGAAATGGAACTTCTAGATAAGTCTCCCGCTGAGAAGTTACCAAAGATGAAAGTAGCGTTTCAAGGGGCACGTCCGGTTGACGAAGAAACATATCACGCTGTTTTAGAGCGGGCGGATGAACGGGTTCGGATAATGCTCCGGCTAGCTGGTGAACTTGGGTTGCGAAGAGCTGAAATTGCTCAGGTTCACGCAAATGATCTCACAGAACACTCAGATGGTTGGGAATTGACCGTACATGGGAAAGGCGGCAAGGTCCGATATATCCCAATCGGCGGCGAATTCGCGACACTCATACTGAACCAGGCCAATGGCGGTTTCGTATTCCAGAACACAAGGAGCCTCTCAGTAGGCCACATATCCCCGCATTATGTTGGCACCATAATCTCAACAGCGCTGGGTGACGAATGGTCGGCGCATAAACTTAGGCATCGAGCGTTGACAAGAGCGTATGACCATTCCAAAGACTTATTGCTTACCGCCGCTTTAGCAGGTCACTCTAATATCGAGATCACCAGGCGCCATTACGTGAAAACCAACACTAATGCTCTACGGGATTTGGTGGAGGCAATCAGACGATGAACCAAGAGGCCGCATGAATCTTTGGGTAGTGGTGGCGTTATCGCCGGAATCCTAGGAGTGTCGTCATGACCAACCCGTACTATCCCGACGACTGGAGCGGCCGCGACTGGATCGCCAGCGGCATCGACGACAAACCTCAGCGCTGCTGCCCTTTAGACGATTCCTGCGATTGCGCCGGACCCGACGACGACTTTGATCCCTAGAAAGTGTGAGAGCCACCCCACTGCAATGGGGTGGCCCGGAGGGTTAACCGTCACCTACCCTACCAGAGCAGGAGCGCCCGTTGACCCCCAACCCCGCCGACCACGTCACCGCCCGAACCAACCAAATCGCCCAACTACTCCCCGAACTCTTCACCGATGCCCTACTCCAACCCGGAGCCGGACGTAGCATCATCACCGGGCGGGGCGTCAAAGACCGATCATGGGACGACCCAATCAACTTCCGCGTCATCGACACCCGCATCACCACCATCCAGAACATCACGCACGTCTGCTGGCTGCTCCGCGCCGACCAACCACTACCGGGCCCGCGCCGCTCCATGCTCACCTGGCTCCTCGACTGCCTCGACTGGATCTCAGACCAC
>Ga0082212_10006669_pt1 | contig 15447 bp, 12 predicted proteins | sample TergutNt197P3_FD_71548 | JGI IMG/M metagenome (GOLD analysis project Ga0082212, IMG submission 71548) | Neocapritermes taracua P3 segment gut microbial communities from Petit-Saut dam, French Guiana - Nt197 P3 | ecosystem: Host-associated > Arthropoda: Insects > Digestive system > Gut ...
TAGATTTTAGGGATTTTCGCTTCGTTTGAAGCCGCCTTGCTGACGCAAGGCAATGAAAACGGAGTGAAAAGCACAAAATGTAGCCGACGAGAGGCACGTTGGGTTCGAATCCCGCCACCCTATACAAGAAAGAGTACAATTCCGGCTGCCCCCTGACAAGTAACCAAAGCAGGTTGCGGCAGAAATTGAGGTCGAATATGGAAAACATGTCAAAGAGCTTTATTCACGCGTTCATAGAAGAAGACGTCGCCCCTGGCGGACGCTTTGAAGGAATGCGCGTTCACACGCGTTTCCCGCCGGAACCCAACGGATATCTTCATATAGGTCATTGCTACGCATTTAACATAAACTTTGGCACAGCCGACAAATACAACGGCTTGTGCAATCTGCGAATGGACGACACAAACCCCGCAAAGGAAGATGAAGAGTATGTCGACGCGATCAAAGAGGACGTGCATTGGCTGGGATACGACTGGGGCGACAGGTTTTACTACGGCAGCGACTACTTCCCGCAAACTTTCGAGCTCGCCGTCGGGCTGATAAAAAAGGGGCTGGCCTATATATGCCAGCTTTCCCCGGAAGAGTTCAAAGCCCATCGCGGCGATATCGGCGTCCCGGCGACGTCTCCTTACAGGGACAGGCCGATAGAAGAAAGCCTCGACTTTTTCGAACGGATGAAAAACGGCGAGTTTCCGGAAGGCTCTATGACTCTGAGGGCAAAAATCGACCTTGCAAGCGGCAATTTCAATATGCGCGATCCGGTATTGTACCGCATCCGTTACATTACGCACCACCGCCAGGGCGATAAATGGTGCATTTTCCCCATGTATGATTTCGCGCACCCTATACAGGACGCGCTGGAAGGCATCACGCATTCCCTATGCTCTCTTGAATATGAAGACCACAGGCCGCTATACGATTGGGTCATAGAAAATACGGACGTGCCAAGCCGACCGGTGCAAATCGAATTCGGAAGGCGCAGCATCGACTATTCCGTAATGTCAAAACGGAAACTGCGCCACCTGGTCGAAGAGGGATATGTGGACGGATGGGACGACCCGCGAATGCCGACGCTGTGCGGCCTTCGCCGCCGCGGATACACGCCCGGATCGCTGCGTGACTTTTGCGAACGCATCGGCGTCGGAAAAACGTCAAACTCGATCGAGTATTCGCTGCTGGAACACTGCCTTCGCGAGGAATTGAATAAAAACGCGTGCCGCGCTATGGTGGTGTTGCGTCCGGTAAAGCTCGTAGTCACAAACTATCCGGAAAACAAAACGGAGACTTTCAAAGTAGAGAACGTCCCCGATAATGAAAGCGCCGGGTGGCGCGACGTTGCTTTTTCACGCGAGCTATGGATAGAAAGCGACGATTTCATGATAGACCCGCCAAAAAAGTATAACCGGCTGTATGTCGGCAATGAGGTCAGGCTGAAATCCGCTTATATAATAAAATGCACCGGCTATGAAACCGATAATGACGGAAATGTAACGCTTGTCACAGCTCAATACGACCCTCAGACGAGAGGCGGAAACACGCCGGATGGCCGCAAAGTCCGCGGCACGATCCACTGGGTCGACAAGCAGACCGCAGTCGAGGCGGAAGCCCGGTTATATGACAATCTCTTTTCAGACCCTGACCCTGACGGGCCGGGCAAGGATTTTGTGCAGTGCCTGAACCCTGATTCGCTCGAAACGCTGCAAGGATGCAAGGCCGAAAAAGCGCTGGAAGGCGCCAAAGCTCCGTCGGCGTTCCAGTTCCTGCGGCTCGGCTATTTCACCGTAGACAGCAAAGACTCAAGGCCGGGCTGTCTTGTGTTCAATCGCGCTGTCGCGCTCAAGGACAGCTATAAGGGGGGCAAAGACTGAAGCCGGGGCGTCCGTTTTTCATCAACCACCAGCCATCAGCAAGCAACCACCAGCCATCAGCCATCAGCCATCATTTTCTTCAATGCTTTCGTGAGCTGGTCGGGACATGACGTGTCTTTGCGGCCGCATTTTATGCCTTCAAGCTGATTTATGACGTCATTTACTTCCATGCCCGTGACAAGCCGTGATATGCCTTGCAAGTTCCCGTTGCACCCGCCTTCGAAACTGACGTCTTTTATGCGACCGTCCTCGACCTCGACGTCTATTGATCTGGAACACGTCCCTTTTGTCTGATAAACAGTTTTCAAATATACCACCTTTTTCTAATATTCCTTTTGCAACTCCTCGCGGCGGCAGCCGCGCGGAGTTGCAAATCATCGACAAAGCCCGGACTCGCGGCAGGGTTTTGGTTCCCGGCCGCTTGCGCCTGCAAGAGCGCTATTTATCGCGGCAGCTTCTCGGGCGGCGGCAGCTCAATGTCATCGTCGACCGTGACAGACCTGATGACAGGCATGTTTTCCGGAGCTACCGCCCCGTTAGCGCCGGAGTTTGGCGTGGCGGCTATTTCGTCCACGACCTCCATTCCGCTGACCACCCGGCCGAACGAAGCGTACTTATTGTCAAGCGAAGGGCTCATCTCGTGCATAATAAAGAACTGCGAGCCTGCAGAGTTCGGATCATCGGTCCGCGCCATGGATAACACGCCCCGCGCGTGCCTTAGATTGTTTTCAAATCCGTTTTCCGTAAATTCTCCCCATATCGAGTAACCCGGATTGCCTGTGCCCGGGATCCCGCTGCCGCCTCCGTCTATCGAATAAGGGCAGCCGCCCTGTATCATGAACCCGGACATTATGCGATGAAACCTAAGCCCGTCATAAAACCCGAGCCGCGCAAGATAGACAAAATTCCGCACAGTCTGAGGCGCAAGGTCGGGATAGAGCTCAGCGACGATCTCGCCGCCATTTTCCATGGTGATCGTTATCTGAATAGTATTCTCAGTCAGTTCATTTAGCTGCTGTTCCTCGCGAGGTTCGCGCTCCCACGGCGATGTACGGGGAGGCGTATCGTCATCAGGGCCTATTGCCCACGGCTTAATCGGCTCCGGCGACGTTTCGGGCGGTTGCTCCCTGTTGTCTGTCTCAACAGGCTGTTGCTCAAGAGCGCTTTCTTCTTCCGCAGCGTCGGGCTCCTCCTTTGGCGAGCACCCGACCGCGAAACACAGTATTATACATATTGCTATTAAAAGAAATCTCTTCATTTTATCCTCCGCTGTTTTATATTTTTCACTTTTTCCGCCGGCTTCCGGCCACTGTTTAACAGAATATCAGATTTTCCATCAAAATCAATACAGAAATTTTTAATATAATCACTTTATCTATAGAATAATTGTGATAATATTGATATAATCACACTTGAATTTTATAGCATTAGCCCATGTAGCCCATGCAATGAAAGGATAACACAATATGCGCCGTTTCTCATCACAAAGAATGCTGACTTGCTTATTAGTTCTTGTTTTTGCTTTTTCGATATCATCCGGCTGCGCGAGCGAGCCTGCAGACGCATCCGCGCAGACGCAGGATCCGCCCCAGTCAGATACGGCACAGACGTCGCCGCCCGCCTCGCCGGATCGGACGCAGTCTGCGTCGCCGGCGCCAACGCGGGACCCGGAACCCGAACCCGAGCCGGAACCTGAGCCCGAGCCGGAACCTGAGCCGCCCCCTCCGCACCCTGCCACATTGTTTTTTCCCTATTGCACGGATGAGACGGATCCGGCTTCTGATTTCTACAGGTTTTCGTACGACATCATGGTAGACGGGGAAATCGTGGACGAGTATACGCGGGAACACCCCATTTTCTTCGGGCTTCCGGAGGAGTTTACCGAATTGGAAGGCGTGACGACATTTCGCGGCAACAACTTCCGAAACACCGCCTCATGGGGGACAGTGGACGTCGCGGAAGGCTCGCTGACGCGCGTCTGGCAAATCCCCATTGGCAGTTGCATCCGCGGCAGGTGGACCGGCGTAGGCTGGAACGGCCAGCCGGCAATCATCCGCTGGGACGAGGAAACTCGCCAAATCATGAACCTCTATGAGGACAAAAAGGAAAAGGAAGGCCTTGTTGAGGTCATCTACGCCGCCATGGACGGCAAGATACGCTTTTTGGATCTGGAAGACGGAACTCCTACGCGGCCGGAAATAACCAGCATACGCGACCCGATCAAGGGCAGCGTCAATATTGATCCCAGGGGCTACCCGTTGCTATATGTCGGACAGGGCATCTCTTACGGCAGCCCTATGGGATACCGCGTCTTTTCGCTGATCGACGGTCGCGAATTATTGTTCATAAACGGCTCCGATAGATTCTGCTACAGGCACTGGCGCGCATTTGACTCAAACGCCCTGATAGACGGCAATGCCGACACTATGATAATACCGGGGGAAAACGGCGTGTTATACACGGCGTACCTCGGCACAGAGTATGACAGGGAAGCCGGGACCATATCTATCGACCCCGAAATTGTAAAATACAGGTACAGGACGCCTCTGTGCAGCGAGCTTGGCACAGAAAGCTCTGTGACCGCGTTTGCCAACTATCTTTTGTATGGCGACAACTCAGGTCTGATCCAATGCGTCGATCTGAACACTATGACACCTGTATGGATCCGGCATTGCACCGACGATACAGACTCGACGCCGCTTATCGATATTGAGGAAGACGGAAGCGTGGGCTTATACGTAGCTTGCGAGGTGGACAAGCAAGGTCGCGGCGGCCTTGCGTATATACGCAAGCTGAACGCATTGAACGGAGAACTCCTGTGGGAGGTCGCCTACCCATGCCTCTTTGACGACAATGTCAACGGAGGGGTGCTTGCCAGCCCGATAATCGGAAGGGGAGATATCGAGGGCGGTATAATCTACTTCGTCGCGAAAGTGTCAGGTGGGGAGGGTCGCGGCCTTTTAGTCAATATTGATAAAGTGACCGGCGAGATCATCTGGGAAACATGGTTCCCCAGATACGGATGGAGCTCTCCCGTCGCCGTATACACCCCGGAGGGAAAAAGCTATATAGTCGTATGCGACTCGGCAGGCAACATGCATTTGCTGGAAGGCATCACAGGCGAGGAACTCGACAGCATCCCCCTTGGTGGCAATGTTGAGGGATCACCAGCTATTTTCAATAACATGGTCGTAGTAGGCACCCGTACCCAGCGAATATACTGCATAGAGATAGGCTGAGGGCGCCGGAATTATCTATTCAAAGCGGGCTCCCGTTACACTTCACAGAGGGGTAGCCGGAATTGCGCTATTGCGCGGCGTGAGCGAAAGCTGAGGTCGGCAGGAGCATATCCCGGGGTAGGGATGGGACATTTTTTAGACTTTAAGCCGACCAAGCGACTTTCTCGCGCAAGAAAGAGCGTAACTCCGGCTACCCCTGAAGTGTAACGGGCGTACACAGAATTATTTATGTAAAGCGGGCGGCTCTTGCCATTTCAAAATATTTGTGCCATAATCATACTATAATAATCGCGTTATGCCCTATCGAGCGACTGTAGCGGTCGTGCGCGCGGTTTCCGTGCGCACGGTTGCAGTTGATAAATTTTCAAAAAGGATGGTAATTATGAAAAAAATCATTGCGGTAACATTAATACTCGCGCTTGCGCTGTTCGCTTTTGCGGCATGTTCCGGCAAAGAACCCACTCGCCTGCTCATGGTAACGGGCGGCACAGCAGGAACATACTATGCATACGGCGGCGTCATAGCGACTACGCTCACGAATAACCTCGAAAATATCGAGATCACCGCGCAAACCTCAGGAGCCTCAGCGGCGAATGCTCGCGCTATAAACAACGGCGAGGCCGAACTTGGGGTAATACAAAACGACGTGCTGTATTATGCTTTTAACGGTATCGAGATCATGGCGGACGACGGCGGCATGCCGGGGCTCCGCACGATCGCGACTCTTTATCCCGAGGTCGTCCAGCTCGTTGCTACGCAAGCATCCGGGGCGACAAGCGTTGAAGACCTAAGAGGCTTGCGCGTCTGCGTCGGCGACGCCGGTTCGGGCACCGAAGCGAATGCGCGCCAGGTCGTCGAGGCCTATGGCCTCAGCTTCAACGATTTCAGAGTGGAGAACCTCAGCTTTGCCGACGCTGCAACCGCTATGCAAAACGGCACGATTGACGCCGCTTTCACAACCGCCGGCGTCCCCAACCCGGCTATTACCGAGCTATCGAACGCCATCGACATAGTGATAATTCCGATTTCAGGGACTCAGGCGTCCAACCTTATGTCAGACTATGGCTTCTATACCACCTTCACTATCGGCAACGACGCGTACGGAGTCCCCGGCGCCGATACAGTAGCAGTATTGGCTACCCTGTTCTGCTCTGATAGCCTCAGCGAAGACCTGGTCTATACGATAACGAAAGGGCTGTTCGACAATCAAGCGGAGCTTGCCACCGGCCATGCCAGAGGGGCCGAGCTTTCGCATTCTTACGCCGTCAGAGGCGCGGGCGTTCCCTTCCATGCCGGCGCCGAGAAATATTTCAAGGAAGTCGGCGCTCTTAGTTAGCCGCTATGCGAAATAAGGTTTTTTCCAGGGCTTCCAGGAGAAACCTGAGATTACTTCTTCCCGCTGCAGCGCTGCTCATTGTCATCATTGCGCTATTTGCGTGGCGGGAAGAATGCTTGACAGCGAAATGCGGCAACAAGCTGCTTTTCGCGTGGCCTGTCCAAGCGGGGGAAACCTTTGAGGTGGCGTATACGCATTCCTCGAATCTTTCCCCCATAAGGGATGTTATCGAGTGGACCGGGCAAGATTTGGTCGTTGTAAAGAGCGTCTTCAGAACCTTCGGCGCGGGCGTCCCCATACCCGGCGACGAAGCCGGAACGGAACTGGTGCGCGTTGGCGACAGCTATGAACTAATAGGCATGAACAGGCATATGAGGGGATTCTCAATAATGCTCCAGGTTGTGCCGGACCACAGGATCTCGCTGAATGGTCGCGAAGCCGGGCTTCTGGAACTGGCCGGCTCCGGTCGCTCGGTCGATATTACGGTGGAGAGGATATCTCTCTTTACGCGTCTGCTCAGCAATATGAAACGCGGTTGACGAGCGGGTCGCGCTTATGAAATGGCACGATAATCCATTCCCCATAACGGGTTTATTTTTTCCGACAAGCAAAAAACGAAAGACAGGGGCGTCTAAATGTTGTTTTTCAAGAAAAAAAAGAAGGAAGACGCATCGGCCAAAAACCTCTTGTCCGGCATTGATACGACAGGGATGACCGAAGACCAGATCGCGGCGCTGAGGGCGGAAGCCGCCCTTCAGAAGTACGACAACGAGTCCGCGTATCGCAACAAACTCCCAAAATACCTGGATCGCATAGTGGGAATCATCCTGATTTCCTTTTCGCTGTTTCAGGTGTACACAAGCTTATTCACAATACAGGAACGCCAGTTGCGGCCAATTCATCTGGGGTTTGCCCTGGCGCTCGTATTTCTGCTTTATCCTGCAAACCGCAAGCTAAAGCGTACCCGCATAGAATGGTACGATTTCGTGCTTGCCGCCGCAGCCTTGGTAGTCACCCTGTATATACCATTCAATCTCAATTATCTTGTCAGGAGCATCGGTAATTACGGGCCGGCGCAGGTAATAACGGGAATCATCGGAATACTGCTGCTTATGGAAGCCTGCCGGCGGGTCGTGGGAATACCGATAATGGTAGTTGTGACCTGTTTTTTGCTGTATACTTTTTTCGGCAAATACATCATGGGTACTTTTGGGCATAGAGGGTTTTCTATGCGACAGGTAGTAACGCATATGTATTTCACGCTCGAAGGCGTGTACGGGACCCCGCTCGGCGTATCGGCGACGTTTATATTCCTGTTCATACTTTTTGGCTCTTTTCTGGAAAAAACCGGCGTAGGCAAGTTCTTCATCGATTTGGCAAACGCCATCGCCGGCAAAAGAATCGGCGGCCCGGCAAAGGTCGCGGTCATTTCCTCCGCTTTTTTCGGGACGGTATCAGGCTCGTCGGTGGCCAACACCGTCGGTACGGGATCATTCACGATCCCGGCTATGAAAAAACTTGGGTACAAACCGGAATTCGCGGGAGCCGTAGAGGCGGCTGCTTCCACGGGAGGGCAGCTCATGCCCCCGGTTATGGGCGCCGCAGCATTTTTGATGGCGGAGGTCACAGGCCTGCCATACAGCAGGATCATCCTATCGGCTATCGTCCCGGCTGTCCTCTATTTCAGCGGGATAATCATAAGCGTTCACCATGAAGCGCGAAAGCTGGGGCTCAAGGGCATGGAAGACGCCGACGTGCCAAAAGTCGGGCGGCTTTTCAAGGAGCGCGGCTATTTGCTCATGCCGCTGGTTTTCATGATATATATGCTCTCCTCGCGGGTGACTCCGGCTTATGCCGCTTTGGGCGCCATACTCGCTTCTCTTATGTCCTATAGCATTCAATGGTATTCGCTCATTCCCATCGGCATCATGACTGTTTGCAAAGAGCTTCCTTTGCTCCTTGTGCTTAGAAACGCAGTTCCGGGAGTTGTAGACATATTTCCTACATTTGCTTTCCGGACTCATTTGCATTTCACCCACTACGCGCTTATTGCAATCGCGGCCTGGATAATCATCTGCCTTGTGCGCCGCAAGGCCGGTATTACTATATTTGACATATTGGACGGGCTGAGGAGCGGCGCTCGCGGAGTGCTGGGCGTGGCGATCGCATGCGGGATGGCAGGGATAATCGTCGGCACCGTCACACTCACCGGCTTGGGGCTTAAATTCGCCACAGGCTTATCCATACTTGCCGGCGGGAACCTCTACCTTATGATGTTTTTTACCATGCTGGCTTCTCTGATACTTGGCATGGGCGTTCCAACGACGGCAAATTACCTTATTACATCCACTATCTGCGCCCCGGCGCTCATAGCGATGCTAGTCAGGCTGTTCGACCTTGACGGCGTGACTACTTCCCTGCTTATGGGCACGCACCTTTTCGTGTTCTACTTCGGCATTATCGCGGATATCACCCCGCCTGTCGCCCTGGCGGCTATGGCAGGCTCCGCGATAGCGGGCTCCGAACCTTTCAAAACTGGGGTCACTGCGTCCCGGATAGCGATTGGGGCATTCATAGTGCCTTATATTTTCCTTCTGAATCCCGCCATGCTGATGATCGATACCCATCCCGTAGCGATAGTGCAGAGCATTGTTTCGGCGCTGCTGGGGATGTATTCGCTTGCGGGCGGGCTTACGGGGTTCGTGCAGGATAAATGCAAATGGTATGAGCGGCTTTTGCTCATTGGCGGCGGTTTGGCCATGATCGTCCCCGAGACGTTGTCAGATATCATCGGCCTTGCCATACTCGCTTTGATCATCATATTGCAAAAAAGCCGCGTGCACAGGGTGAAAGCCGCGTAAAACGCGCTGCGCCGCTGTTTTGTCCACTCACTTTTTAGCTGTACGCTGTCCGGAACTGGTTGCCATTTGCTCAAATAGTTCAAAATGAAAAAGAGAACTCAATATGTTCGTCAAGGATAAGAAATTTTATACTACCTTTTTGAAGCTATCCGCAGTCATGGGCGCTCAGAATCTGATCGCTTATGGGGTCAATCTTGCGGATAACATCATGCTGGGGCGCTATAGCGAGACCACTCTGGCTGCAGCCGCCATGGTCAATCAGATACAGTTCCTGCTTCAAATGATGTGCATAGGCGGCATAGGCGCGGGCACTCTGGTCATGGTTTCCCAATACTGGGGCAAAGGCGGGATCGAACCTATCCGCCGCATCATAGCTTTGTCTATGAAATTCGCTGCCGCCGTGGCGCTGATATTTTTTTCCGTAACGTTTTTCTTCCCGGGAAGCGTCATCAGCATCTTTACGAGCGACGACGCGGTGCGCTCGGAAGGCGTCAAATACTTTGGCATCATGTGTTTCACATATCTCACCTTCCCAATACAAGCCTCTCTGACGACAGCCGTGCGCGGGGCGCGCATAGTCGCCCTTGGCACGGTAGTTGCCTGTATCAGCCTTGTTACAAATATTATCCTGAACTATATGCTGATATTCGGAAACTGGGGCGCGCCGGAACTGGGGATACGCGGGGCTGCGATTTCCACTCTCATCGCGCGTGTATTCGAGCTTGCCATCGTATTGGTCTATGTGCGCTTCGTAGACAAGAAGCTTCGGCTGCGATTGCTGTCTTTCTTCAAACCTGACGCTTTCTATTTATCCGACTTTATAAAAGCTGCGCTCCCGGTTATGCTCAGCGGCCTCACCTGGGGCATAGGAATGATGCTGCAGGTAGTGATCCTTGGCCATATATCAAAGAGCGTCGTTGCTGCCAACAGCATTGCAGCGACAGTATACCAGGTAATAACGGTGTTTGTCTTCGGGCAGGCCAGCACCAGCAGCGTCATTATGGGCAATACGGTCGGCGCCGGGAAATTGGATCTGGTGCGCCCATACTCAAGGACATTTCAGATGCTATTCGTTGCCAGCGGCATATTGACAGGGGTCGTCCTGTTTTTGATACGCGATTTGGTTTTGAGCGTCTATATCCTTGGGCCGGAAACACGCGATCTCACGCGAACATTCATGAACTGCATGGTTGCCATTGTAGCTTTTGCGGCATACCAATACCCTGCCGCAAGCGGCATTATCCTGGGCGGCGGCAATACGAAATATCCGGTAATCGTTGAAACGGCGTTTATATGGCTGTGCGTGCTTCCCTTTTCCGCGCTGAGCGCGTTTGTATGGAAGCTCTCTCCTGTTATTACATTTCTTTTCCTGAAATCCGATCAGGTGCTAAAATGCATACCCAACGGCATCGTAGTCAACAGATACCGCTGGGTAAGGATCCTGACAAGGGATGAACAATGAGCCGCTAAGATATTATCAGGCCCAGCCCCGAAACGGGCGGTAGATTCTGGTTCTAGCCGTCATTCGCGAAATGTGCTCCCCGATTTTTTTGTCTTCTTGCTGGATGTGGCTTATGAGCCATCGCACAACAACCTTGTTCACGTCATTGCTGAGTTCCTCTGACGAACCGCTCTCATTGAACCGTTGCACAAGTCCGCCAACCACTTTCTTGAAGTCTTCGTGCAGTTGCTTATGCCTTTTGTATTCCGGGAAATTGTATTGGACCTGAAGTGATTCCTCGTCATAGAAGTGCGAAATCGTATAGTTCACCAAGAAATCAAGGGTCTGACTCAGCTTTTTCGCGTTGCTTCCTTCTATGCACTGGCCCACAAGCTCGCTCAGCAGCTCAAATAAGCGTTTGTGCTGCGCGTCGACCTGTTCATTCCCCAATTTCAACCTATCGTCCCAGGCTATCCCATGTGTTTGAGTATTCATGTCATTTTTCCTCCTTAAAGATGTTGTATTTTTGTTAAGAGACGGCTAAATAATTGACGACGTCATTGCAGCTACGGCGTTTTTCTTTTGTCGCGTCACGATAGAGATACCTGTTCAGCTTGTCAATGACCTCATTGAACGCAAACGGTTTCCCAATATGGCTGTCCATACCGGCTTTCATGCAGTTTTCTACGTCCTCCTTAAAAACATTCGCAGTCATGGCAAGAATCGGAATATTCTTCGCGTTGGGGGCGTCAAGCTCCCTTATAATACGCGTCGCCTCGTATCCGTCCATTTCCGGCATCTGGACGTCCATGAAAATCAGATCATACTTATCCGGCTCCTCGCTGAACATGCGCACGGCCTCCTTGCCGTTTTCCGCATAATCTATATCTACAAGCGTTGATTCAAGCAATGTCGCTACGATTTCCCTGTTTATTTCGACATCCTCCGCAAGCAGGATACTAAACCCCTTGAAAAGACCTGCGACATTTGCCGGATCTATGTCGCAACTGTCAGACATTTGCGTTGCCGCAGAGCCGCATTTCATTTTTATCGTAAAAGCGAATGTGGATCCTTTCCCAAGCTCGGACTCGATCCATACCTCGCCACCCATCATTTCTACAATGTTTTTGGAAATCTTGAGCCCAAGCCCTGTTCCTCCGAATTTTCGCGTCGTATCATTGTCGGCTTGTTGAAACGAGTGGAACAGTTTGGCTTGCTGTTCGCTGCTTATGCCTATCCCCGTATCGGTCACGGCTATCTTTATTGCGCATGTGCCGGCTTCTTCTCCCAGATAATCCGCGCTCAGGCTGATTGAGCCGCTTTCCGGAGTGAATTTTACCGCATTCCCCAAGAGATTTATTATTACCTGTTTCAGCCTTTGATCGTCGCCTATCATGTTTTGCGGAATATCCTTGTCGACATTCACAGAAAACTTCAGCCTTTTTTCATCGATACGGAAGTTGATTACTGTTTCGATTTGACGAAGCATTTTTTCAAAATCGAACTCTACTTCGGAAAGCTCGAACCTGCCGGCTTCGATTTTTGATACGTCTAAAATGTCATTGATTATGCCGAGCAGGTGTTTTGACGCGTCGTCAATCTTTTTCAGGCTGTGATCCTTGCGCTCAATGCTCGCTCCGGATAGACCTATAGCCGTCATGCCAATAATAGCGTTCATCGGCGTGCGCAACTCGTGGCTCATGTTGGCAAGAAATACTGATTTTGCGCGACTGCCTTTTTCCGCTGCTTCCTTTTCGCTTGCCAACCGCGTGTTTTCTATGATCGCAGCAAACATGTTCCGCGCCATTGTTACCATTGCGAGCACAAAGATAGCGCCAAAGAAAAGAATTAAGGCTATTAGCAAATCATGCACGGTTATATTATCCAGAATATGCCCAATTATGCTTGCGATATAACCGATAAAGAAGAAACTCATCATTACGAAACATGCCACGTAAATCCAATTTTTCGCGTTCATTTTGATCTTAATGTCGATCAGCGATTTACAGTACTTGAAAATACTGTATAGCATGACGCTTGCGCCGATCGAGACCAACAAAATACACAAAAGCCTCATATATAAACATCCTTTCTCTTCGGCGGAAGTATCCGCCTTTGCTGCTGAAACGGCATAATATGTTTGCGAATGATATCTATGCGCGTCGTTTCTTATGACACAATCATAAAATTAATAGCTGCTTTAAGGTCAATAGGTTTTTTGAAAAAAGTTGAAGTTTTTCATAATAATTCCACTGAGCCTTGGAAAATCAGGGTATTTACATCAATAAATGTGAAAAAAAGAAGTGTAATTCACTAAAACTACACTTCTTTTGTTTAATTTTTAGCTATTTTTCTTTATTGTAACTCGAATGTTTCCTTTGGTATTTCTGCTGTTTTGAAGCGTTGCGCGCCAAATCCGAAACGGTTTTCAGCGGCTGCTCTTTTCCAGCAGGCAGCAACACTCGACATGTATATCATTGTCCAAACCGATTTCCATTTCCTCTGGGATGATGGGAAGCTTGAAAACAATGGACTTTAGCCACTGACCGTTAGGCTTTGCTTCTTCATAAACATGGATTTCTTTTATCAACGCTGATAGTAAAGCACGTTTATCGGCGGTGTCCATGACCTCATAAAGTTTATCGAAATAAATGAGCGTCTTATATACATTATCGCCAGTCAGTTTTTCAGCCTCAATGACTTTCTTTCTGTCCTTGCAGTCTTTTAGAGCATTTTCAACATCATCAATGTAATCATACTGCCTATCTAATCTGTCTTGCAAGTCAGATAGCTTTCTTGTATAGTGGCTATCCTCTGTATTCAAATCGTCAATCTGTTTTTCAAGGCTGCGCTTTGTTCCGATATACTGCCCCAGTTGCTTCTGCAAATTTGTGATTTCTTTTTCGACCTCACTTGTGTCTGTTTTAATGTTGATTTTTCGCTGCATCATATTAGCGAATGTTGGGTTGCTGACCAGCTTGCTAATGACTTCGGCTACAGCAGCGTCGAGCTTTTCTTCCTGTAACTGTTTGTTATAAGTGCATTTATAACCTCTCGCTAATGACCTATGCTTGCAGCTATAATAGAAATAATCCTTGTAATGCTCACCGTTTGATTTCTTCTTTACTGACTTGTTGCCATACATACCAACCTCACAGATTGGACATAGTAATAAGCCGGACAATAAATGGATTTTTGTGTCCTTGCCCTTATTGACATGCTCATACTTCTGTCCTTGTGATAGCCGTTTATCTTGCGTCTTTTCCCATAAATCCAAATCAACGATTGGCTCATGTATACCGTCTGCTAGCATGAAATTATCCTGTTTTACCATATGGTATTGTCCTCTTGTTCCTGCTACCTTTTCATTTTTTCTTCGACCATAGGATATTTTACCACAATAAACAGGGTTGTCTAAAATAAGTCGAATAAGATGTGCAGAAAAGTAAGGGCTTTTGCCGTTCTGCCTCGCAATCTTTTTAATTCCCTGTTGCTGAAGATATTTAGCGATACCATTTGCGCCCATTTCTGTGTTGGCGTATTTGGTAAAGATAATGCGGACTACCTCTGCCTCAGCTTCTTCGATGATAAGTTTGCCACCGCCTTTTTCTTCACCTTTGACCAATTTGTAGCCATAAGGCGCGATACCGCCGTTCCATTTGCCCTCACGTGCCTTTTGCCGTCTGCCCTCCATTGTTTGGACTAAGATATTCTCACGCTCAATTTCAGATACGGCAGATAAGATTGTAATAACGAGCTTTCCAGAATCTTTTGAACTGTCTATTCCATCTTCTACGCAAATCAGGTTCACGTTATTGTCTTGCATGAGCTGCAAGCTGTTAAGTATATCTGCCGCATTTCTGCCAAAGCGGGAGAGCTTAAAGACCAGAACATAAGACACACCATCTTTATTTGAGTTGATGTCTTCAAGCATTTTCTTAAATTCAGCTCTACCCTCAATGGATTTGCCAGACTTGCCAGCGTCTTCATACTCGCCCACGATTTCATATTCAAAGGCTTCAGCATACTTGCGAACACGCTCTTTTTGAGCTTCGAGAGAAAATCCGTCAATCTGCATTGACGTTGATACTCTGGTGTACATATACACATTGAATTTCTTATCCGCCATTACATTTACCCCATTTTGAAGTTTGGACATTGTTCACACGTCATTATACCGCAAAAATCAGTTAAATGCAAGTAGTTAGACAAACAATTCATTTGTTGGTTTTGGAGGGTCTGGAAGCGTATCTATGTTTATTCTATCAGCATATTTTTCAATGAGATTAGCAAGAAGTTCAGCTAATCTATCTATTTCTGTATGTAAAACCGCCTTTACTTGATAATCGCATTGACTTTCATTTGTTTGCATAGACACCCTCCTTTACCATGTTGAATATCAAAACCAAAATGAAAAAATAATCCCTTGTTCCGGCTTTATTTTTATAAGCACAACGGACGGACGCGGGCGCGTCCTCACGAGAATTTCACTCCCCCGTGGTTCTCACCGGGCTGCTCCCATTGTGTGCGACGCTCTTAACGCTCAAACTGTGGCTGAACAGGAGTATCATTATCGTTCCCACGCGGTCATAGCCCGCGAATCACCCGTATCCGCTTTCCGGCTGTCGGTGTTGTCGCTCCGTCATAAATGACATCATGGCGTACCCGCCGTTTGCTCGGCATGGAAACAGAAAGTATCCGT
>Ga0082212_10006670_pt1 | contig 15445 bp, 11 predicted proteins | sample TergutNt197P3_FD_71548 | JGI IMG/M metagenome (GOLD analysis project Ga0082212, IMG submission 71548) | Neocapritermes taracua P3 segment gut microbial communities from Petit-Saut dam, French Guiana - Nt197 P3 | ecosystem: Host-associated > Arthropoda: Insects > Digestive system > Gut ...
CCACGCTGTTCGCAGATACCATCGACGGCATCAACCCCAAGCACATCACCATCGACAGCAAAAACGCACATACCCTTTGAATCATTGAGTTTTTCATTTCATTTCCTCCTGCCTTCTTTTTTATATTTTTTTGCCTGTTTCCCATAAAAAATCATTGTTCCGCTTCCAATCAAGGGCTGCTGATATACACCGTTCTTGTCGCGTCGTCCCAGTCTACTTTAAGATCAAAAGCCGCTGCGATGAACCGCAGCGGCACCAGCGTCCGGTTCTCCACAATCACCGGCGGGCTGCTGATGGTGTTCGGCTCTTTGGAAATGAGTTCAAAATCATCATCCACGCCCACTATGAATACGTCCCGGCTGCCGATTGACATGCCGATACTCACCCAATCGCCGTTGCGAACCACGCCGTAAACAATTTCAATCGTCTGGTGTGTGGGTTCCCATTTCACTTCGCAGCCAAAGGCTTCGGTTACGGCCCGGATAGGCACCATCGTACTGCCGCCTATGATCTGCGGCGGCACATCCATTGGGAGGGGCCTTCCGTTAAAAATCACCGAGATTGCGGCAGGGGCGGGGGCCGGTTCATCGTGTGATTCGTTCATTATCAAATGGGGCGCAGACTCCCATTGTTCAGTCGCCGACACCCAATCATAAACCGCTCCGGGCGGGGCAGCGTTGGCAAAGTCGCCCTTGTCCTGGAAGAACCTGGCGTTGCCGTCCCATGCGGCGTATTCAATGCGGAACCCTTCCCTGTAATGACCGTGAGGGTCGTTTATCAAAGGGAGGCTGGCGCTGTTGGGTGTCAAAACGACAAAGGGGCCGTCCATACTTTCCATCGCTTGCCATGTGCCGGAAATGACACTCATTCCCCTGCCAAAATGACCTACGGCTGACCAGGTGCGGTCGGCGTTAATGTAGATGTTTAAGTTATGCTCATCGCTTCTGTAGTTACCTGTCCGGATGCCGTCAACCGTCTGCGCCGCATAGACGCTTTCATTTGCAAAAAACACGCACATGGAAAGGGTTAAAGCCAATACAAGAACTGCTGCTTTCGTTTTCTTTAACATTAATTTTCCTCCTCTAATAAGATACTGTTTAATACAGACTCTTCAACTCTTGTTATAAGTAAAAGTCTAATAGCGCTGCTCCATCCATTCAATTCCAAGCATCAATACCCAAGTAGTCATCGTCGCCAAACTCCGCAGCCTTATTGAACCATTCCTCGGCTTTGGCGCGGTCTTTTTCGACACCGAGGCCTTGTATATACATTATGCCCAGCATATGACATGCACCAAAAATCTCATCATCTGTTTCGCCCCGCTCCGCTGCCATCGTGAACGAAACGAGTGCAAAGCGATAATTTCCTTGGTTGTAATACTCAAGACCCTCATCTAGCAAGGTTTTTTCGCCGGAGGACGAGGCCGGCGCTGCGGCGGCTTCGGGTGCAGGCTGCTGGTCAAGCGGCTGCCCGCTTGACGTAATTATAAGCGACCCAAACAAATAAGGCGCGAAGGTGTTGTCTGGCCTTCGTCTTGCCGACATCGTTGTGTTAACACTGTGTTCGCCTGAATAGACCGAACTTATTTGCACGCTGACTGTGCTATTGGTTCCTTCCCCTTGAGCAGTAACATCCACTCTCATATCGGTGTCGCCCATTACTCCCCCTGCCCAATAGACATAGTCGTTTTCAATCCGTAGCCTGCTGGCTAGTGTGAAGCTGACAGTACCTGCTACAGAGATGTAATTATCGCTGCCGCATACCTCCAGAAGAAGCTTGCGAAAATCTTCGGCGGACATACGCATATCGGGGTATTTCTCCATGACCGAAGGCAGTGCCAGAAGCTCTTGAATAATCATTGCGCTTATAGGGGCAATATCCTCCAATTCCAGCCTTCTTCTAAACGTGGCGCCCTTGAATAAGTCATTTTCATGGGCATACACGATGCTGGCAAAATGATGGAAGCGCGCCAAATCCTCTGCCGATATAATCTGCGATGCCTGCTGATTTGATGTTGGAATCCGCACCTGAACAGCCTTCCATTGCGCCGTAACCGTCATATCTGATGTGACGTTGGCGAAGGATTTGTCCCAACCGCCAAACTCAAAGCCCATTCGACCGGGTATCGGCGCGGTAGCCGCTTTGCCATGTTCAACCTTTTGGGTAGGCACGTTACCGCCGCCGAGGCGTATGCCGCCCGCAAGGTCAAAGGTTACGGTGTGATAGATTGTTTCATCCGATGGTGGTGGCGGTAGCGGATCATCAGGCGGACGGGGCGGTTCAGGCGGGTCGTCATCGTCCGGCGTCCACTGCGCCGTCACAATGATATCGGATGTAACATTGCTAAAGGGCTTATCCCAGCCGGCAAATACAAACCCTTCTCTGACGGCGTTAGGCGCGGTTGCCCCTTTTCCGCTTTCTACGCTTTGTTTGAGCGCGCCGCCGCCTGAGCGTGTGCCGCCCGCAAGGTCAAAGGTTACGTCGTAGGTTTTTTTATCATTGTCAACCGGCGGCTTGGGGGGCTGGGGAGTAATCGTTGTATTGGGAATCTTCACGTTGTTCATAATATGTTCAGGGGTTATGATTCCATCTTTCCTTTCATATCCTGGTTCATATATCGTAAAATACCACAGCGTTTTGTCGGCTTTCGCAAATGCCTCATGATAACTAAAGTTTATCATCATGACTATGTTTGTCCACGGTTCGCCCAATTTTCTTGGGGATGTTAAAACCGGGGAATCTCGGCCAGCAAACTCTCCCATGATGTCGTGATCGCTTGGGTTGCCGGTAAGGTTGCCGCTGGTGTTACTCCCAATCACCCACACACTGCCGTCTTTGCAAGCTATGCGGGTTCCGGCGCCCGTGCCGCCGCCTACAGCCTGCGCGTGAAGCACGCCTTCTATCAAAAGCTTCGGCGTCAAAACTGGTTCTTCCAAGTCAAATAAGTAGTTATGCATCCCTATAAAATACATGTCGTCATTTGCATCGAACATATACGCGGCGCCTGAATTGCTCCATACGCCAGGGTTATAATTGCCCGCTACCGACCTGGGCGAGTTATCCATTAGTTTTCTTGGGGGCGAATCAGAGTACCCTTCAGCCATCCACACGCTGCCGTCTTTTTTATGCACAAGCAAACAGGAGACTTCCCGGATGCGTCCGTCATATTCGGATTCTTGGGAGAAAAAAGTGAATGAGGCGGAGACGGCGTCCTCAATCCCCTCAATTTGTATATACTCCATCTCGCTATAATGTTCTTCTACTTCTGCTCTAGTGCCGGACCAAGAGAAATCACTCTCCGAAATTTTCCAGAGAGTACCGTCCTTCTTAATGAAGTAGTAGTAATATTCAGTCACAAGAATGTCGGTTATGTCGTCAAAAGGAACCTCCACAGGCCCGTAGGCAAAGTGCCTATACCAGAGTTTGCCGTCCTTTGTGCGGGTGAATTGAACCTGACCAAAAACATCGACGACGTTTTCCTGTAATAATTTCGGATCAAAAGTATATGCGCTATGCTGATGAACAAATGGGCGATTCCAAAGTTCCCCGTTGGTTTTCAGATAAAAGATTCCTGCGCTAAAGCGGTCATGCCAAACCGCCTGAACATTTTCCTCACGCAGTATTCTGGTTCCGGGCAGCTCGGGGCTGTTGTCGCTTGCGTCGCCGCGTTCTTCCTCTGTCCACTGCCAAAGCTTATTGTCGCTGCTTACAGCGTATACGCCGGTATATTCCGCACAGTCCAATAAATACGTCACCGGGTGAAAAACCGTGTCGGCGCTGGTATCCTTCTTGCCGCCCAAAATCCTGCCGATGCCACCGCCGCCGTCGTTTCCTCTGCTTCCTCCGTCTCCGTCTTTGCCGCAGCTTTTCACAGCCACCCCGGTTCCAAGCAGTAAGGCAATCAGCATCCCAAGCAGCCCTAGCATCCTAAGCGACGGTTTCTTCGGCTGTTTCGTCGTATTATCAATCACCGTAATCTGCGGATTCTGCATTTGAAATTCATATTGTTTTTGCAGTTCGTCACGGATTTGCTGGTAATTGAAGCCAAGCTGTGTTGTGTTGCGTATGTATTCCATAGCGTCTTTTTCGCTCACACCCAAGCTGTTCACCATGTAATCTCTTATTGTGTCCCAGTGCAGCTTGTCGTCGGTTAAAACCTCATACGGGCTGCGCCTGTCAAGATGGATATGGGTTGTTTTGTCCGGCGCTGTATATTGGAATTGGGAACGCTTTGTATACTTGCCCCTCACAGCCCCGGCATAAGCATTCATTTTGTTGATAAACCCGACTATTTTTGACATATCGTATCCCCCCTCCTAGAAAATGGTAATTTCGCCGATTGCGATATATTCCTGTGAACCGCTGGAGCTTGTTATATGCAACTCGTATCCGCTAATGTTTTCAATCGGCTGCGGCAACAGGATAACCGTGGGATACTTTTGAAACCCTACAAGATCAAGCTCAAACTCAAATATTTTCATGCCGTCCCCCAATGCCGATACTTGAATAGCGGTTGGTTGGGCGTAGGCGTCATAATTTTCGCGGGTGTCGTGTACGCCTGCCGCGATTTCAATTCCGTTTAAAGTAAAGGGAACGTCGTCCTGCGCTGCCAGCGTGATGATGATGTCGTTCTTTTTCTCGTTGGGTACAAGCGCGATGGATGCCCTGTCTCCGTCGGTCAGCCATTTCGCGCCTAAAACCTCCGGGGCGTTTTTCAGCACAACCGCTTGCGCGTCATCATCGAAGTGGCGAGGCTGCCAGCTTGTGAAGGAAGCGCCTTCAACACGCCGGAGCTCCGCTTCAAATTGGCCAAGAAGATGGCGCTTACCGTCCTGTTCCTGGGTCGCCGCAAAGCGAAAATGGGTGAAGCTCTGTGATTCAGTCCGGGAGGTAATATGAATCTCCAACCCCTGCCATTCAGAGGCTTGGAACCTGTAGCCGTCGCCGGTTTGCGTAAAACCGGCAAGACCCATATCGCCCGATTCGTAGAGCTGCTCCCCTTCCTCCCCGGCTATCTCGTTAAATAGGGTTTTCATTTGCTCAGATGTGAACGAATAAGTTTGCCCCGCGTCTGCTTGGAGCAGGTGTATGAGATAGTTGCTGGGGTCGAATTGTTCAGGTTCCTCGTCATAAGCTCCAAAATGAAGGTCAAGGCGCATCGCCGCCAACATCCTCAAAGCCGGGATGGGCGAATCGTCAAGCTCGCCGGGTGCATATGGGATTACGCCGCCTACGGCTGAATCGGTCGCAAAGCCCAAATCGGATGACGCATCGCTGCCGCCGAGCAGTTTAATACCGTTATCCCTATCCCCGAACAGAAAAAAGGCCGCAACGCCAATCGCCAGAACGATTAGCGGCAGAATGATATACAGCGCTTTTGGCCCCTTACGCCGCTGTTTTGCCACAGCCGCGGGAGGCGCGGGTATTGGAGCAGCATAAGGTTTAGGCATGGGCGGCGGTATGTACGTGGGTACAGGGCTTTGCATCGGTTGCTGCGGGATTTGTACAAGTTCCGGCACGGGTTCCGGCACATGCACCGGCTGGGTTGCCGTAACTGGTGTGGCTGCCGGAGCGGCGTCGCCAAACTTTGCGCCGCAACTGCCACAGAACTTAACGCCGTCATTCACTCCATGCCCACAGCTTGGACATGTCCGTGCTGTTATGGCAACCGGTTCAGGAACGGGCGCAGTCACAGGAGGCGCGCCGCAAAACTGACAAAATTTTACCGTATCGGAGATTGTCTTATTACAGGAATGGCATATCATATATGGAACCCCCATTTATAGTTATAGCTTTGTGCCGCATTCTTCACAGAAAACATTATGACCCGGAACGTATTTCGTCCCGCATTCGTTGCAAAACATCTGAGGAGCGGGAGATATGGCAGGCTGAACCTGCCCCGGCAGCGGAGGCATACCCGGCAGCGGAGGCATACCCGGCATGGGCGGCATACCCGGTGCGCCCGGTACAGGCATTTGAGGCTGCATCGCCAAATTCAGTGAATTTGTCAGCATCACGATTTCATCATCGTAACGCGCTGAAATTTCATCTATCTTTGTTTTCTTTTCCTGAACACTCTGTTCAAGTGTATCAATCTGACTGTAAAAAGGCACAAGGCTGTCACTCGGTACATCGTTGTTTTCCTTGTGAGCGGTATACATTGCATTGCCAATCTGAATCAACACGCCGCTGCGCTGCTGCTCAAGCATCAACATCTCATTCTGCACCGATGCAAGCAAAGACTGTTTCCTAAGCTGCATCCCGTCAATTTCCTTTTTCAGTAAATCGGCGGGAGTCTCAGGCTCTTTGCCGAAAAGATTACCCAATATGTTTGCCATAACCTACTACCTCCTATAATTTATGCTTTCTTGCTATAATAAAACTGAGGATTGAAACGACAACAATGGCAACGCTGGCAAAAGCGGCAAGCCTTATGCCTACGCCAATAGAAAACATCTCTTTGCCCATATATGCCGCGTATCTTTTCATTTCCGCATTTGCTCCGTTGATGTTATTCATGGTGAATGCCGCGGGAATTGCCCCGAAAATCGCAGTAGCAATCGAGAGCTTGCCAAGCGGTTTTGTTCTGTTGCCCAAAAAACTAAAGACAAGCGACATCGCCAAAAATCCAAATACAATCCAGCCGAGGCCTCCCATGTCAAGGCCTCTTTCCGTTTCTCCGTTTACCGTTAACCAGGGCATAAATATGGTACTCAGACCAATCAACGCCAAAGCCGCGATAATTAGCCGTATTTTATGGATATTCGTCGATTTTTCCGCGTTGGATAGCGCTTGCAACGCCTTGCCTCCGTAAAGACCGGCTTGACCAACCGCTTTGTTAAGCACATCCCCCGCATTGGCTCCGACTTGCTGATATTGTGCAGGTTGTTGGTATGTATGCTGTCCGGGCAACGGCGGCATTGGGGGAGTAGCCTGCGGCGTTTGTACCGCCGGCGTTCCCGCCTGATACCCGCACTCAGGGCAGAATTCCCCGCCGCCCATTTCTGTTCCGCATTTTGTGCAAAATTTAGCCATGATGGAAACCTCCTAAAAGTTTTAGTTTCTTAGTCCCTTGCATATACTATAAAACAAAAAGATGGTCACTATTTTTGTTCATCCTCCCCTTGTTCGGGCATCAGCGGGAACGTGAGCGTCACTGTCGTACCCTTGCCAAAATCACTTTCCACTTCAACGCCGTATTCATTGCCGAATTGCAGGCGAATCCGTCTTTGTATGTTAATTAGGGCAACGCCCCGCAATCCGGGTTCGGGGAAATCTTTCGGCTCCGCGCAGGATAGATTGTCACGGATGGTTTTCAGCTTGCCGGGCGGGATGCCCGCCCCGGTATCGGAAACCTCTATGTAAACAATGCCGTTCTTTATATATCCCTTGATAAACAACCGGGTGTCCTGATCCTTTTCACGCAGTCCGTGTTCAAGCGCGTTTTCCACGACAGGCTGTAATATAAAACCGGGCATCACACAATCGACAAGCGCCTCATCAACCTCGTAATCATACGAGAATCTCCCGCCGTACCGGATATTCATTACTTCAATATATTTCCCAAGCGCCTGAAACTCAGTAAACACATTGATTGGCATATCGCCTTTATGCTGATGATCCAGTAAAAAGCCAAGTCCGCTTGCCATCTGTGCCGCCTGTTCGTTGTCGCCCCTGACCGCGAGGCTCTCTATTTTAATCAAGGTGTTGGTCACGAAATGCGCGTCCATCTGTGAAGCCAGCAAACCCATACGCATTTTTTGCCTTGCTATTTCAACATCAAATGCCTTTTGCCGCTCTTCCATAAGCTCTGCGTTATATTTCTCCGTCCGCTCAAGCATATCGTTTATGGTAAGCACCAGCGGCTGAAAATCCGGTTTGCCGAGTACCGGCATTTCAGGAAGCCGTTTGTTTTTCTCACCGTCAAGCGACGCGACACCGGCGACGACGCTTGACATAGGCTGTATCATGCCCCTTGAAAGATAGCTGTACAGAACCGCGATCATCACAAACAGCAGACCTATGAATACGAGCGACGTGATCAGGAACCACTCGCTTCCGGGGAACAGCGCGTCTTTTGGTATAGCCGCCGTTATGGTCAGCGGCGTTCCATCAACGGCCGCCGTCGTGACCATGCCGTAACTCGAAGCCAGCGTGTCCACCCCTATCCCTTCCAATAAGGGATTGTTTGACATAACGATTTCGCCGTCGAGTATGACCGCAATGTCCATGCTTGTCAGGGAATCCTCATGCCCCAGCATCCTGCGCGTTTTTTCAAGCCCTGTAAGGATTGAAACGCTTCCGAGCCGGACAGGTGATTGCCCCGACATATCAAATACAGGTGCGCTGTGACAGTAAAACAAGGTATAATCAAGCTCTATGACGGTATATACCGTACCCGCTCCCTGAACGGATTTATACAGCGCCTCGCACGACTGACTGCTGAGTCCGCCCGAAAAACGGTAAGACCGTCCCTCGGCGTTTATCGCCAGTATGTTGTCGGCCGATGTAATCGGGAACGCCGCCTTTTGTATGATTTCAGACGCGACCCCGGCTTTTTCGTAATATCTTGTTGTATTACTTTCTCTTAGAAAATCCTGTATATAGGACGATCCGGCGATAGCGGATGTAATCGTCCTCATTTGCGCGAACTCCGCGCTGATCTGCCCGGTGATATTATCCGCGGCAAGACGCGTGCTTTCCTCGGCGATTCGGCTGACAGCCGTGTAGTTTATCTGATGGTAGCCGAACCACAGCAAAAGCGTCAGGCAGGCAAACAGGATCAGCGTTCTCATAAACCGTCTGCGGAGCGTTGTCTTGTTTTTCATCTGCGCCCCTCCCTGTATGCTGTAGGAGTACAGGCGTGATACTTCTTGAACACCTGAATAAAGTATAGATAGTCATAACCGCAGAGCGCCGCTATTTCTTTCACGCTTTTATTTTTATCTTTCAAATACTCGGCGGCCGCGTCCATCCTCAGTTTTGTCAGGTATGACACAAACGTCGTTCCGAGGTGGGTCGAAAAAAGGTCACAGATGTATGTATAATTCGTGTCAAATTTTTCGCTTAATGACTCCAGCGTATGTTTTTCCGTAAGGTTCTCTCTCATGTACGCGATCATCTTGTCAAGCTCCGGCGATGGCGTGTTGGCTGTTACAGACGGTTCGGCTTTGTTGCCGGCGAGCCTGCCCGACAGCTTTTCCAAGAGAATCAGCAGATTTTTGTCCGAAACGGGCTTGGTCAGGTAGTCAAAGCCTTTCATATTGTAAAAACTGCGCGCCGCGTCAAACTCTCCGTATGCACTGATGATCACGAATTCGCACCGCGCCCCTTTGTCTCTCAGTTGCTCCATCAGTTCTATGCCTGTTAGTTTCGGCATTTTCAAATCTGTAAAAACCACATCCGGGTTTAATCTCTTTATTTCATCCAACGCTTTTATAGGATTGGTGGAAGAACCGACTGTCTGATAACCGCTGTCATAAAATAGAGGGTTCCCGGTCAGGGTGTTCAAAGCGTGAGGTTCGTCGTCTACAAAATATGCCCTGTACAAATCTTCACCCGTCTTTCCTTGGTTGATTTTACCGTAAGTTCGGCAAGGTACACCTTTTTGTATCATTCCTCTTGTGACTGCGGTATACTGTTTTTATGACTACCGCAAGGGAGGGTGACGGTATGAATTGCAAACTATACGGCTACGCAAGGGTTTCAAGCAAAGATCAGAATCAGGGTCGGCAGACGGAGGCTCTGCGCGATGCCGGCGTGGAGGCTGAAAGCATTTTTATTGACAAACTCAGCGGGAAAGATTTCGAGCGCGCTGAATATTTACGGCTCAAAGCGGTGCTGAATAAAGGCGACGTGCTTGTAATAAAAAGCATTGACCGGCTCGGACGCAACTATAACGAGATCATCAGCGAGTGGAAAACGATCACAAAAGACTTTAAGGCGCACATAAAAGTCATTGATCTGCCGCTGCTCGACACGACCCAAAGCGGAAAAGACCTGACCGGCACGTTTATCGCCGACATCGTATTGCAGATTCTTTCTTACGTTGCGGAGTTGGAATGGGACAACATACACCAGCGGCAAGCAGAGGGTATCGCCCTTGCGAAAGCACAGGGGAAACACTTGGGCAGGCCGAGGATTACGCGGCCGGAAGGGTTCACAGAAGTATATGAGCAGTGGAACAACAAAGACATAAATTTGGACTCAGCCTTAGAAAAACTGAATTTGAAGAGGACAATGTTTTTTCAGTTTACAAGGGAACTCAGGTCTGAGCGGAAAGGCAAACAGGCATAAAAAAACTCCGAAACCGGAGTTTTGGAGAGAAAATGCCAAATGTGAAAAGGTGTACCTTACTGAACTTGCGTTTATATAAAAACGGCTGCACAATCAAATTATACAGCCGTCCAATTTGCTTTAATAGCTAATATCTTCGGCAAAATATATGAAATCTTCAATTTTTGAAAAAATTTTGCCCCTATTTTACCTGCCTGTCCCAAACCGCCTGCGCGGTTTTCAAAAACTCCGCGAGTCCTAAGTCCATATATTCCGACAAATATGTTTCCCATTCGCCATCATCGCGGACGTCTCTTTTTCCTGTGATGAAGTCAATGACCGTTCTTTTGACATGGGCTTCTAAATCCGCCCTGATCTGCCTGACCCGCGCCTCCTCTTCGGGCGTGTAGATCAATGCCGTGATGTATTCCTCCGGCGCGAAGTCACGGTGGAGCATGGCAGCCTGCGCGTTGATATACTCGCCGTCGGTGATATTGCCGTCCCATGTCACGCCGCCTGAGTATTTCGGGCGTGAAACATAGGGGCAGATTTGCGCCAAGTGCTTATTCTGCGGCGTGTTCCATAATTGATTGATAATGCTGACCGTCGCGGGCGTCCCGTATATGCTGATGTCGTCCGCTCCGGCGAAGTCCCAATCCACGCCTTTCTCGCCGTACCGACCCATCAGGCAGGCTTCCTCGGACAGCATCAGGTCGAACAGCTTTAACACTTCCTCTGGATGCCGGCACGCCGATGTGATGACGCCGTTGGGTCTTGGGATAGGCGTGAATACCGTGGACAGCTTCACGCCGTCAGGCCCCGTGAGCGGCCCGATGCCGGTATAGCGTTCCATCATCACAGGGGAATTCTGATAAACGGTCAGCGTGATGCCGGGAGATAGAAACGCGCCGAGGATGTCGCTTTGGTCATTCGCCATCTGCCTGAACTGCTGATCGTCCTGCGTAAAACTGAAAGGCGAGTACAGCCCTTCATCATACAGACCGCGCATATAGGTGAGCGCGTCCCGCCATTCGTCCCTGACCGGAGCAAACCCTATAGCGCCGTTTTCAAGCAGGAGCCGGGAATTGTTCGCGTCATTATAAATAAAGGCGTTGAACAGGAAATCATACGCCTGCTTGCCGTAAGTTGCCTCGGTTCCGGCCATAGGAATACTTTCGGGATATTTCTCTTTGAACGCCCGGAGCATATCGCGGAACTCGTCCGTGGTTGACGGCGGTCTGAGCCTGAGTTCGTCAAGCCAGCCCTTGTTTACCCACATGATTTGCCTGTGCTGTGTGATGACCGAAGATGAAAAACCGGGCATGAAGTAGATATTCCCGTCAGCCGAGGTCATGAGCGCCTCAATATTGTGTTCCGGCAGTTCGGCAAACAACCTTTTTGTGTTTACGCCGTAGGTCTTAATCAATTCTGTCAGGGGGATGATGACGCCTTGCTCACCGTACATCTGAATGTTAGGGTTTCTGAAAATTTCATGGTTGCCAAAACCGATGTACGCGTCGGGCAAGCCCTCGCCGGTGGACAGCGCCAGCTTTACAGTCTGTTCCGCTTCGCCGGTGGGCAGCCATGTCATTTCAATCGTAAGACCCGTCTGCTCCTCCAGCCACAGCTTGTATAGGTTTTTGTCAAAGTCCTCTATATACGCGCTTTGCGGAGCGGCAAGCCGGACGGTGATCCGTTCAGGTTCGGTATCGTTATCGCCGGCGCATGACGCAAGCATCAGCGCCATTGCGAGTATAGGCAAAATAAGAATCACCGATTTAAATTTGTTGCTCATTGGATTCTCCTCCGTTATTTAAGGCTTGTCCGTTTGCTTTTGCTTGGTTTTTCAATTGCTTAAATTTTCGGCGTTCATTATCGTTCGCCTCAATAACAAATTGCCCGTCACAATAAGGACATTTTGAGGGTTCATTTTTTCTGTCGAAAACAAAATCACACTTAGCGCACTTGTATATCATCAATACACCCGCAATCATATCTATAGGTTTATTTCCGCCGCCGTTAATCGTCCGCGCCTTCAAACACCCAAGCGATCAGCGCAAGGATGTCTGGCAGGGCGATGTCTTTCGCGTAATGATACCGTTTTGAATAGCTGTCCCATATCTTTGCGATATCAGGGCTGGCGGCGATGTCGCTCAAGATTTTTGTGTGATTTCGGGTCGCCGGAACGCTTTTGCGCTCCTCGGATTTGACCTTTATCGCGTGAAGGAGTTCTGACCGGGTCAGAGTATCCCTGTTTGCTGACAGCAGTAAATACGCATCATAAAAGTCACGGCCTCTTGTATTACCCACGCTGCGTACAAGGATCGTCTCCAGTTTTTCTGCGAGGATGGTATAAAGGTTATACGCCATGACGGGTATCGTCCGATCCTCAAACATCAGCTTGTACTGATATTCAATCTCACGCGGGATGATGGCGTCCCCGGTTGTGATGTCGATGCTCATGTTGACACGGAGCGTGAAAAGCCTCGCCAATAAGCTGACACGGAAATCGTCGTACTCGCTTATATCGTGAATGTTTTTGATGTCCTTAATCTCAAAAATTACCCCGTCGCCGGCGTCGATAGCGATGATCCCGCGCAGAATTTTCTCGATCTCCTCACGGTTGACGCTCAGACCTTTCACCGTTGTATCCATATCCATTGTGCTGCGCTTGTCAACGCCGACCATCGCCGCGATCAGAAACCCGCCTTTGAGGATCATATTCTCACGGTAGGGCGAGAGCGACATCCGTTCCAAAAACCGCTCCAGCATATAGTTTTGCAGAAGCTCGGTTGCGTGTGTGCCGGTCTCTTTTGATTTGTTTTTGATCCAGCTTTTCAACTGTGTCGCGCTTGTAAACATTACGTCAGCACCTCCATATAACGGCGTACAATGTCCCTGATTTTGAACGCGGCGGCGTATTCCAGCAGCTTTGCTTTATCGCCTGCCGGGTCTTTCATATATCGCTTAAGAGCGGTCAGCACTAAATCCTTGTCAAGTTTATCTACATTCCGCAGGCAATCGCAGAGTGTCCGTTCAATATCATACGCGATCACCGCGAGGCCGTATGGTGTAACAGTTTCAGCCGCGCCCAGCTTCGCGTGTTTCGGTTTGCTGTAGAAGATCATCATGTCGTCGCTGGAATATAATCTTGTACTCCAGCCCGAAGGAATGGTCATCATCAACTGAAACGGAGTCCTGTCCGAAAAATCATGAAAAAACAAAGCCGTCTCATGTGAAAAGACTCCCTGCGGGCAACGATACTGAGCAACGAAGAAAGGGTCGGGGATAACGTCCGCGCTGACATACAAGCCGCGCGCGACCCGCTCGACCAAGCCCCGCTCCTCCATGCGTTTCAATGTTAATGTACTGATACCGTTCTCTCCCGCCGTTTTAGCGGTAAGATAGCCGTTGCCGTTTTCTAATAACGATAATGCCGTCTGCTCCTGTGTCATAGCAAAGTCTTCACCTCCTGAAACTATCGTTTATTGTATTATAACACATACTATCTAAAATTACAACATGAATTTGAAATGTTAACAAATATTTCGCTCCTACGGTGTCCGACTCGCCTTGAAAACGGTTGCGCCCTAACGTATTTATGCGGTGTTCCACGTTTAGCGAGCAGTGCATAATGGCGCCATTCGCCATTATGCTCGCTCGCCGGTGGCGCTGCCCCCAGACCCCCGTGATCGCTCCGCGTTGCGGAGCGGCTACGCGGCGTTGCCGCTATTTTGTGTCGTGACAGGGTTATATATCTCTTTCGGTTTCGCGTTCCGTTCGTTTTCCTGTCGCGCCAAAAAGTCTGTCTACATTGTTCCGCGCCGCCAAAAGCTCCTGCATTTCAGTCTTGGCACGCTTGTATTCGCTGTAGATTTTTTTCTTTTCTTCCAGCATCGGAGCGTAAGCGGCGCGCAGGGAAGCAACGGTCGGCAGTTTTTTCAAGCCGAGATCGTCAAACGCTTTCTTGGCGGTTTGGTGAATAAGTATGTCCGCCTCGTGTAGCTCTTTGAACTTTTTTGAATACCCCGCCTTGCGGTAATCAATATAGGTCTGCCGGGTCTTTGAATAATTTACAATGTGTTTTTGCAGGGCGGCATTGGATGACAGACCCGACTCAAGCTCTTTGATACGGTCGGACAATTCATTGAACCGAGCCGTAGCCGCCGCCGCTTTTTCTTTCAAGACGGCGTAATCGTCAAGACCTTTCTCCTGAAGATAGATAAGCGTCTGAGCCATCATTTTCAAATTATGCAGCTTGGCCCACCTCTCGTAGCCCGCTCCTTTGCCCTCGCGCATCTTGGTCTCGATGTCGATGAGCAGGCTTGGACGCTGTGACATATTCGGTTCGGGCGCTCTACCCGCAGAGGACGAAACGCGCAGACCGGCGATGCGCTCTCGGACAGCCGCTTCGGTATAATCACCTTTGAGCGTGTCGAAGCGCGTGGGCTGTATCTGATCCGGCAGACCGTCAGCAGGGGGAGCGAGGAAGGTTATATGCTTGCGGCTTTCGTTTACCACGACGCCCAACGCCCTCATGAGATCGAGGAAGCCCTCAAAGGTTTCCGGCTTCTGATCCAGCGCGGTATCGATGGCGGCGCGGAGCCTGACCTTAAACGACGGCGGTTTATTGTCGCCATACATATGCCTCGCGTAATCCCTGCCCTGACTTAAGCCCGGCTTTTCTATGATAGACAAGCCGTTCTCGACGCAGATCGTATCGCTCAGACGACGCAGGGCAATGGCAGAGAAGAAGAAGTTCCGAAACTTCCTCCGGCATTCCAAATCCGTGCTGTTCCAAACAATATGCGAATGGATATGAGCCTTGTCGGTGTGGGTGCAGACGATAAAAGCGTGTCTGCCTTTGGTGAAGCGCATGGCAAGATCATAGCCGATGCGGTTGGCTTCTTCGGGAGTCACCTCGCCGGGTTTGAAACTCTGCCGGACATGGTAGGCGATGACATCCCGCTTGCCCTGATCCCTTCCGGTGAGGGCGATGTACTTTTGTTTCGCCAAGAGGAACTCGGCGTCAGCGGTTTGGGCGTCGCACTCATAGGATGAAATCCATTCGCCGTTGTCTGTTTTTAATGGGTTCTCAAAATAATCAATGCTGTCCTGTAAAGCCTTTGCAACACTTCGCCCCTTGCCTGTATGGATCGCCGTGAGTCTT
>Ga0082212_10006671_pt1 | contig 15445 bp, 15 predicted proteins | sample TergutNt197P3_FD_71548 | JGI IMG/M metagenome (GOLD analysis project Ga0082212, IMG submission 71548) | Neocapritermes taracua P3 segment gut microbial communities from Petit-Saut dam, French Guiana - Nt197 P3 | ecosystem: Host-associated > Arthropoda: Insects > Digestive system > Gut ...
TGTAATGGCATTTTTACGGGAGTCGCTTTATGCGGCTCTTCATGGATTTTCACCGCCGAGTTTGCTGCCAAAACTCGAAGGAAGGTAAAGAAAACGAAAAAAACCGTGAACGGTTACCTTACGTGCAAACCGGCTTGGTTCCACGATTTCCGACGGCAATTTTCTGCGTGGGAACGATGTTGCTTGCCGCAATGACATTGGGCTTCGGCTACCTGCTCCATGCGGAAACTCGAGCGCGTGTCGAAGCCAAACGCTTGGCGTACCTGTCGTATCAGTCGGTCTCCGGTCAGAACATTGCCGATAGAAATCAGGTATAATCAGGTACAGTAGAATGGCACTTTGAACGCACAAAAACAAAAGGGAAAAATCATGGGACACGTTTATGCCAACCTTACATTATCGAATTCATTTGACAACCTCTTGGCTCAACGGGGAGATATTCCTCTCGAAAAAGTTCGCAAGATGGAAGTTACCGCCTTGATAGATAGCGGTACAAGAACACTGACCATCAATGAGAAAATTGCCGAACAACTCGGGTTGCCGGTTCAGAGACAAGTCGAGGTCACGTTGGCTGACGGCTCCTATCGCAAATGCGATTACGTCGGTCCTGTTAATACTTACTTTGAAAATCGGTTTTCAGGGTGCCACGCGCTCGTCCTTCCCGGAGCAGACGAGATTCTGCTCGGAGTCATTCCATTGGAAGAGATGGACGTAATCATTGATCCGCTTTCCGAGAAACTGGTTGTCCATCCAGACAGACCGTACCTCGCCGGAATGAAAGTAAAGTGACAATCTGCAATTTTTTCCCACTTATGCTGAAAAACCTACTGAACCCCCTCATATTTTGGGTGCTTGCCGAATGATGGAAAGTGGTTTAGAATGAAACGCATGCCACACAAAAAAACCAAAGTTTTGCAAGTGTTGGTCTGTCTCGGCGGCGGCGGCGTGGAAACGCTCCTGCTGAATCTGCAGCCGAAACTGCCGGAACATATTACGTTCGACTATCTCGTCGCTCATTCCGATTCGCGAGACAAAGATGCACTGGCACTCGGTTCGACCGTTCATATTACTCCGCCGGAGATGCAACGTCCAACTCACTGGGAAACACTCGTGGCGCAACTCGTTCGGAAATACCAGTACGACGTGGTGCATTTCCACCGTTTTGCCTTCGGCGGGGCTGTTTTGAAAGCGGCAAAGAAGGCGGGAGCAAAAGTGCGGATTGCCCATTCCCACCACACGCTTTTACAGGAATCGTCCCTCCTGAAAAAAATACTGTACTACCTCTACCATTGGTCGGTCAACCGTTGGAATCTCGCCCAACATGCAACACACATCGTTGGTTGTAGTAGCGATGCCCTCAATTTCTTAATGGGACCGCTTGCGAAAAATCCGAAGTGCCGGGTCATTCTTAATGGCATCCCGATTGAAACGTTTGCAAAAAAAATCGGTTCGACACCGAAATCAGAACTCGCCAGTCGTTACGGAATTCCAACGGGAGCTCCGGTCATCGGCAACTTCGGCAGATTGGATCCTGTTAAGAATCATGAGTTTTTGTTGCAGGTTTTCAACCATTCAGCCGGTACTTCGTCGTTATTTATTGGAGGCGAGGGTCCATTGCGGTCAAAATTGGAGCAGGAGCGGGATCAATTCTCCTTGCAAGATCGGATATTCATGCCGGGACTATGCACCAACGCGCCCGAATTGTTAGGGAACTTGTTCGATTGTTTTGTGCTTCCCTCAAAGGCGGAAGGCTTGCCGGTCAGCGTGATCGAAGCGGTAGCAGCAGGGCTGTACGTCGTTTGTTCGGATACCGTAACGAAGGACATTACGGGAGCATTTCCTGATCGAATTACGGCGTTGCCGCTTTCTGCGCCGCAGGAACTTTGGGCAGAAGCAATCGAAAAAGCAATAGAGCAACGTATTCCGCCGGAACAGGGACTCGAATTGGTTCGTCATTCACCAATGAATTTTGAGCATTTCGCCGATGAAATTGTCAAGATTTATGAGTCGGTAGGGAAATAGTTTAGTGGGCACGGAGCACGGACCAAATGCCGAGGGGCTTACGCCTCGTCGCTCTTGGGGGTACAATGGAGCGATCTCTCTTGGAAGATACATCGATATGACGGCGACGAATCTTAACATCAGTATTGACAGCGAACTTGAAGCCCAGGCGAAGGATGTGCTTGCATCTTTGGGACTCGACATAACCGAAGCCATCAACATTTTTTTACAGCAAACGATTCGGCAACACAGTATTCCGTTTGCCATTCCAGACGAATCTGAAAAAAAAATGTTGCAATTCGGTTGCATGAAGGACGAGATTTGGATGGCAGATGATTTTGACACGCCGATGGAGTCGCATAAGAGTGTAAAACCTGAAAAAAGAGGATTCCAGATTGGTTGCATGAAAGGTAAAATCTGGATGGCAGACGATTTTGACGCACCAATGGAAGAATTTGAGGAGTACATGTAATGCAATACCTATTGGATACTCACGTCATTCTGTGGGCTCTCGACGATGACAAAAGGCTTTCTGAAACGGTATCTCGTATTCTTCGTGATCCGACAAGCGAAAAGTATGTCAGCATAGCTTCGGCGTGGGAGGTTGCAATAAAAGTGGTTAAAGGAAAATTGCGTCTTGACGGCGGTGTAACTGAATTTTTCGAGACCGTCCATCAAAATGAAGTCGAATTACTCCCGATTACTGAAGAGCATGTAAAGCGATTGGAAACTCTTCCGCTTTTGCATCGTGATCCGTTTGACCGAATTCTTATCGCCTCGGCACTGACCGAAGGGATGTGCCTGATTTCTGCTGACACGAATGTGCAACTTTACGGCATTACCGGCATGTGGTAGATTTATCAGTGAAGAGTGCACAGTAATAAAATGCAAGAAAATAACCCATTGCCGGGTGTGTCCGTGATTATTCCGTGTTACAACGCGATTTATGAGACGGTCGGTCAAAGGGACCTCTAGATAAGAGGGGGCTTTACGTCTTCGGAAAATCGTGGTATCCTTCATAGCCTGTAGCAGTCGTAAGAGTGCGGCTCTGTTATTGCCACTATGGATCAAGCGCAAACCCGCTCGTACCTCATGAAAAAGTTCGAGGCGATGGGGATTCGTCCCCAGACGCGACTCGGGCAGAACTTTTTGATCGACCTCAATCTGTTGCGGCTACTGCATGAGTCGGGAAACATCACGAAAAACGACGTGATTCTCGAAGTCGGCACCGGCACCGGCTCTCTGACCGCTCCGATGGCGGACAAAGCCGCCGTGGTGATTACCGTCGAAGTTGATCCGGTCATGCAAAGTCTCGCCAAACAGGAATTGTTCGGCAGAGACAATATCCGGTTCATCAAAACCGATATATTGAAAAACAAAAATCGCCTTCGGGACGAGGTACTGGATATTATTCGAGGAGAACTTGACCAACCCGGCGAAGATGGCGGTGTTCGAACCTTCAAACTTGTTGCCAATTTGCCGTACAATATTGCCACACCGCTGATTTCCAATCTGCTGTTGATCGATACGCCGCCGTCGCTGATGTGCGTAACGATTCAAAAGGAACTTGCCGACCGGATCACTGCCAAGCCGCGTAGCAAGGATTGGGGAGCACTGTCGCTTTGGATTCAATCGCAGTGTCATGCAGAAATTGTTCGGATTATGCAACCGAGCGTGTTTTGGCCCCGACCGAAGGTGGAGTCGGCAATCATTCGACTGACGCTCGACGAAAAGCGGCGCAAGAAGATTCCCGATTTGAAATTTTTCAATGAGTTTTGCCGGGCAATCTTTTTTCATCGACGGAAGTTTCTTCGGGCGGAACTTTGCAGTGCTTTCAAATATACGATTCCGAAGGAGCGGATTGATGAAATCATGGACGAAATGCAGTTCGATACGACGACCCGGGCAGAGACTCTGCCGCTGAAAACAATGCAACGGCTTTGCGAACTGTGCCGCCGGGAACTGCTCAAACTACCGGAAAAAGAACGGAAAATTTTATAACATCATGGCATCTTTGAATACATTTCCTGCCGCTCTTGCGAAGACCGCCCGAAAACTTGCCGACACGTTTGAAAACATTCTGCGTCTCGAACCGGCACATCCGCTACAAAAACTCCTCGACGAGACCAACAAGACGTTCGCAATGGTCATGGAACCAGTCGAGTTTGCCGACGTTTGCGCCCAAACGATTACTTATGGAATGTTCATCGAGCGGCTGGTCCGCCAAGAAGAATCTACTCCAAAACCGATTCCGTTTCTTTGCCAACTGTTCGATTACATCGAGGATTCCGATACTGACGTGCGAATTTGCCCCATCATTGACGAACTGGATGAATTGCTCAATGACGGCAACATCATTCTGTTTGAACGGGAGTGCTATTTTTCCAAGTTCGATGCCGATGAAATGATTTATTTTTTTGAACAATTTTTGGCAGAGTATGATCCAAAACTGCGGAAAGCGCGCGGTGTTTTTTATACGCCGGATGCGGTAGTGCTGTACATCATACGATCTGTCGATGACATCTTGCGAAAAGAGTTCAAATTTCGGAACGGACTTGCGGACAACGTCCCCCTTCTCGATCCGGCAGTAGGGATGGGCACATTTTTTTCATGGATCATCTGGCTCATTCGCGACATAATCACCCCTGATGATAATCCCGATGTTTGGAAAAAGTATGTTGCCAGCAACCTCCTGCCGCGATTGCACGGTATTGAGGTGATGATGACTCCCTATTTGTTAACCCACTTGAAGTTAGCCATGTCCCTTGAATCGGGTCAATGTTTTAACATTCGGCTGGCAAACGCTTTAGAACCGCAGGAGGAATACAACAAATTTCCGTTTCTGGTCGTGCTGGGCAATCCGCCGTACAATGTTTCAACGGAAAACCAAAACGAATATGCCAAAAGTCTGATCGAAAAATATAAGGTGGGATTAGAAAACGAAACGAACATTCAACCGCTTTCTGACGACTATATTAAGTTCATAGCACTGGGGCAGCATCTCATCGGTTCCAACGAGGAAGGGGGCATTCTCGCCTATATTACCAACAACAGTTTTCTCGATGGCGTGATCCACCGGCGTATGCGGCAGTCGCTATGGGAAACGTTCGACAAAATTTACATTGTAAATCTTCATGGAAATACCCGAAAGAAGGAGACCACACCGAGCGGCGGCAGAGACGAAAACATCTTCAAGATCATGCAGGGAACATCGATCAACATTTTTGTTCGTAATCCCAAAATTCCGCAAGAAAAATGCAACGTGTTTTATGCAGACCTCTACGGCACTCGAGGGAAAAAAACCGAATTTTTGAAATTGTACGGTCATGCGAAGACAAAATTTACAAAGTTGATCCCGAGCGCACCGGACTATTTTTTCACGCCAAAAGATATGTCGCTCAAAGAGGAGTACGACAAAGGTTTTGGAGTCAATGAACTCTTCATCAAGCAAGGCACCGGCATTAAATTCCGCAAGGACAACTTGTTCGTCAAAAATCATTTTACCCAGCAGGATGTCGAAACGATGCTCCATGACATTGCCCAACTGGAAGACGAGCAGATACTCGAAAAATATAAAACGAGCGAAACAAAAGATTGGACACTGAAAGACAAACGTCCCTACTTTTTGGAGTATCGAATCGGCGACATCGTGCCGGTACTCTACCGGGTATTTGACTGGCGGTGGACGTATTATCCGATGGATAAGGTTTCACAATTCATTGTGCGCGGCGATGCCCGAAAAGATTTGATGCAACATTTGTTTCGGGACAACCTCGTGTTGCTCACGCTCCGCAATCAACCGACCGTTCAGGATTTCGACCGGGTTTTCGTAACGTCAGGCATTATCGAACACTGTGTCATTGGTCGCGGAACGTATGCGTTTCCTTTGTATTTTTACGATGAAAATGGCGAAAGGCGATTGAACTTGAACGAGACGATTGTCAGTGAAATCATTTCAGGGTTGCAATCTAAAAATTGTGATCCGATTAACGTTTTCGACTACATCTACGGTGTACTCCATGATCCGTCCTATCGGGCGAAGTATCAAGAGTTTTTGAAAATCGACTTTCCGCGAGTGCCATATCCAAAAGATGTAGAGGAATTTGAGCGATATGTTCAAATTGGTTCTCGCTTGAGAAAATTGCATTTATTAGAAGATGTCCCGGCATTTCAAACGGCATTTCCCATTTCGGGCAACAATATCGTTCAAAACGTCCGCTTCGCCGATGATAACGTATTCATCAATGATACACAGTATTTCGAGGGTGTGCCCGTTGCCGTTTGGGAATTCTACATCGGTGGTTCCTGTCCTGCGCAGAAATACCTGAAAGACCGCAAGGGACGGGTGTTGTCGCCCGAAGAAGTACAGTACTACCAAAAAATCGTTGCCGTGTTGCACGAAACAATTTTGGTGCAAGAATTACAGTATTGCTCAAAAGGCGGACGAGGAAAATAACGATGCTTCTCCCTATCCAAACATTGGAGTATTACGACGAGATATCCTCGACCAGTGATCGGGTTCAGGAACTCTTGCGGCAACCGGTCAAACCGAAGTTACCCTGTTTGGTCGTTGCAAAACGGCAAACGGCTGGACGCGGACGCGGCAACAAACGATGGTGGAGCAACGAGGGAGCGATTCTCATGTCGCTCGGCTTGGAATTGTCGCCTGAATTTCTCACACGAGATCAGTTACCCACGTTTTCGGCGGCAACTGCCCAGTCGGTCGTCAATGTTTTGAGCCGCTATTTGCCGCAGCAAAAACTCGAAGTGCATTTACCAAACGATGTCTATGCGGACGGCAAAAAAATCTGCGGTATCCTGCTCGAGTCGCCGAGTCCTCTGTATGCTATTTTGGGAATTGGATTAAACGTTAACAATCGTCTTCACGCCCTACCGCCGGAATTCAGTTCCGAATTAGCGGATCGACCGATTACGTCGATGGTTGAACTACTGAACAGAGAAACGGACATTTCTCGATTGACCCGCGAAGTACTACTCGAACTGGGATTCATCGAGCCTGTATTTTGAAACGGAGATTTCACGTTGCCGCATTCAACACCATGTCGATAAAATTCATGTGAAATTTGCGGCAATTTTCGAGTCCCATTGTTGGTACATCGGCGATTATTGATAACGTCGTTTCCTCATTTTGTTGAATCACACCGCCGCAAAAGGGTGTGTTGGGACGGATCGGCGGGGCACCAATCATTCGATAAAGTTTTGCTCCGCCCACCTCTATCGTGCCGCTGTCTCTGAAACGTTGATAGGGCAGTATCTTGCACGGATTGCCGATGTTGGAAAACACAGAGGTCGCAAGGCAACGTCTGGATGAAAGAATCAAAGGCAACGCAAAAGGGATCCGCCGAACGATCCCAAGACCCGACATAAACATTGATCCCATCGACCATTTTTTTATGAAGGCAATCGCCTTGTCTATCGACTGATAGAAGGTTTCGGAATCCGTACATTCCGAAGCACGACGGTCAAGGAATGCGTAGCCGATCATGTTTGCTGCCGGAAGATCAAAGTGAACAGGCTTTCGCAAATTGGTGGGAACCAGCAAGCGAAGCCAACGTCGGTCAGATTCCTTTTGCATGCCGATCCAGTGGTGCAAATGTTGAAAATACAAGCCCGTGAGATAGGAGTTCAGCAAAACGCCCCATGATTGGGCTTTTTGTCGAAGCCGAACGATGGATTCATTGGGAATGGACTTCCAAAATAAGACCGGATTCTTGTTGGGGCTAGAAGATGATTCCTTTATAATACCCTGCGACGGTATTTTATGCACGGGACGACCAAACCAGATGTACAGTTGTTTCAAAAACGATTGGGTCATTGTCCATCGGGAAAGGGAATGCGGCTGTTCGATATGAAAATTGGTTCTCTCTTTGATCCTTTCAGGGATGGCGGGAGAAGCGGTCAGCCCGGCATCGTCGCCGATCAAGCGTGCATATTCTGCCATCCAGTTTCCAAAAAACGAAAGGGTGCCGAGTCCATCGCAAACGGCGTGGTGAATTTGAAGCCGAATGGCAAACCCTTCCGGCGTTGAAAAATAGCAACAGTGAACTCCCGGTCTTTTCGTCAGATCCAATGAAACAATTTGTTCCATCCCGTCGGTCATTGTCGCCGTTTCTGTGATCAGACGCGGAGGTTCAGGAGCCGCCGTCCAGTGAGGGCGACCATTGCGTTGTTGTACAAGGGCACACAACATCGGTTCAAGAAAAATCACCTTGTTAAATGCTTCTTCCAACGCATGAAAATCAACGTTACCCCGAAACATGAACACATGCGGCATCGTCATGGGATAGCCCGGTCGTTCATCTCGCAATAGATACTCTTCAAAGGGGCTTGCCAAAAGGGGAAAAATGCCGCTCACACTCATCGCCGCCTCCATTATCGTTGTCGGGCATGTAGAATCAGATAATCCATGACGTGCCGTAGCGTCGGGAAATCATCCAGCGACAAATTGCTCTGGACTTGAATCTCGAACCGTTCGTTGAGTTCGCCGAACAACTGGGCTTTCTTGATGCTGTCAATGCCGAGATCGCCTTCAAGGTCTGCGTCCAATTCGACAATTTCCTCTGGATAACCGGTCTGTTCGACGACAAATTCGATTAAAAAGGATTTTATTGTTGTTTCGTTAAGCCGAGTCCCTGATGGTGGGGAAGGAACGGTCGGAGATGCGGCGACCGATTGCGTTACGCTAGATGCCGAACTGCGTTCCTGACCGTGCTGCAACAGATAATCCATGACGTGCCGCAACGTCGAAAAATCGTCCAACGATAAATTGCTCTGGACTTGAATCTCGAACCGCTCGTTCAGTTCGCCGAACAACTGGGCTTTTTTGATACTGTCAATGCCGAGGTCGCCTTCGAGGTCTGCGTCAAGTTCGACAATTTCCTCTGGATAACCGGTTTGTTCCACGACGAACTCGATTAAAAAGGATTTCAATTTCACTTCGTCGAGTTTGGAACCTGACGCGGCAGGAGGCGGAGAAACGGTTTTTGCGGCAACTGCCGATTTCGGCATCTCCGGTGCCGGAGATGCCGAACGGCGTTCCTGACCATGCTGCAACAGATAATCCATGACGTGTCGCAACGTCGGGAAGTCGTCCAAAGATAAGTTACCCTGGACTTGAATTTCGAACCGCTCGTTCAATTCGCCGAACAACTGGGCTTTTTTGATGCTGTCAATGCCGAGGTCGCCTTCGAGGTCTGCGTCCAATTCGACAATTTCCTCTGGATAACCGGTCTGTTCGACCACAAACTCGATTAAAAAGGATTTTAATTTCGTTTCGTCGAGTTTTGAGTCTGATACCGTCGCAGGAACGTTTTGCACTTGCGGTAGAACTTGAGCGGCACGACTCCCGGCTTGACTCCGCATCGCATTGCGCCGTGCCGCTGTCGCATCGAATTCAACAATTTTTATTTTAGACAATTGGTTTACCATGAGACTTACTTCAACGAGTGGAAGTGTGCTACCCCAACGACAGACAACAAGAGGTCAATCATCCGCGACACCCCGCTAAACTCAATTCTGCGGACGACTGCCACATGGAGACTCCTGTTGAAAACATCTAGTCGTAAACCCTACGTGGCTAGACATAACCCCATCCTGGTCGGGCAACTGTTTGAAGAGGATAACCTTCCGCGCCTCGCTCCCTATATTATACTCCGGGGGTTGTCCATGACAAGGCGGGGCAGTAACGGTTTCAGCAATCGGGATTATTCCCGATAGACTTTTCCAAAAAAATATTTACAATGGTGGGGTATTTTCCCATTATTAACCCCGTTCAGAACCATGAGAAAACACCACTGGCTTTGTGCCGCATTTGTTCTTTCCTTTGCCATAACCTCTCTGGCACAGGAGTACACCAGTTTCCGCGAGGTCTTTCAAGATGAAGCCCTGCGGCGTGACTTCACCATCCAAGGGGAGTATTCCACCACTGTTGATGGTGTCAAGGTAGGCTTACACATGATAGCGGACGGCGGCGGGAAATTCCGCGTCGTCGCTTACGTGGGCGGTTTACCGGGAGACGGTTGGAAAGCCGGTGAACCGCGACTGCTCGGGACAGCCGTCGTCAACGGCAACGACGTTTCCTACAACATGAACGAAGTGCGGGGAAGTAGCGGTTCATACGCTGGAATACCGCAGAAGATCGAAGCCAAGGGAACGATCAATATCGAAACTCCTCAAGGCGGAGGGGGACAAGGCGGTGCCCGGCAAGGCGGAGGACAGGGCGGTGGACCAGGAGCAGGACAATTTCGTGGTATTCCGGTAAAGATTACCGTTGCGAATCCCGCCACGACCTTTGTAAAACAATTCCGGCAGAGTCCGACGCTTCGCCAGGAGCCCCCGGCGGGAGCGGTGGTCCTTTTCAATGGCACGAATGTCGATAAATGGGAGGCGGGCGCAAAATTGAATGAGCCGCAACAACGTGCTGGTGGTGCCGGTGCGGGTCCCGCTCGAAATACACTTTGGGCAGAAGCGACGGCGAAGCCGTTTGAGAAGAAACCTTACAAAATGCACGTCGAATTTATGCTCTCCTATATGCCGCAGGCTCAAGGACAGGCTCGTTCCAATAGTGGTGTCTATCTTGATGAACGATACGAGTGCCAGGTTCTCGATTCGTTCGGTCTCGAAGGGGAAAATAACGAGTGCGGCGGTTTCTATCAAGTAGCCAAACCGCTCGTGAATATGTGTTTCCCGCCGCTGACTTGGCAAACATACGACTTTGAATTTACGCCGGCAAGATATGACGGCGACAAGAAAGTCGCCAATGCCCGGGTTACGGTCAGGCACAATGGCGTGTTGATACACAACAACATTGAATTCCAAAAGGAAACTCCCGGTTGTCAGCCGGAAGGTCCTACGCCGCGTGGGGTCTATCTGCAAGGACATGGAAACAAAGTCCAGTATCGAAACATTTGGATACAATACCAATGAGATGCTGGCAAAAAGTGTCGAAAACAGAGTTAGGCTGTAACACGTCCATAAGTTGCCATTTTTCGTCGGGTATGAATTTTCCGGCGAAAGTTACGCCGGAATGACGCTATTTAGGTTTTCGCTCGAAAATGTCATGCCGCTTACGTCATTCCTGCGTAGGCAGGAATCCAGACAGAGAACTTTCATATCAACTCTCTGGATTCCCGCTTTCGCGGGAATGACGGTATATTACTTTTCGGCGAAAGCCTTATTCTTCATTTACTCCTATGCAATCTCAAGATTGACACTCCAACATCCGTTGCAGACACAAGATCGCATCGGCTGCGATGGTGTTCTCCACCCGGATAATGTTTTTCGGTTGTCCCGATTCCGCCGAGTCCAACGTTGCCACTAACTTGGGCACATCAATCAACGCCATGGTATCGCAATAACTCGGTTGGAATGATAAGTTGACGACCGTCTTGTCGGGATTCTGCTTCGCAAGCCGTTCCACAAATCGGGATTCCGTGCCGACTGCCCAAGATGAACCTGCCGGTGACTTGGAAATTCGATTCAGCATGAAACTCGTCGAACCGGACTCGTCCGCCTTGTCAACGACCTCCCGAAAACACTCTGGATGCACAATCACTCGAATACCGGCGTATGTTTCACGAATTGCATCCACATGACTGGGCAGAAACTTTTGATGCACGCTACAATAACCGCTCCACAAGATAATTCGGCTCTCACGGACTTGTCCGGCTACGGCATCATCCCAGCAGACGATTTCGGACTCGGCGATTCCCATTTTCAGGGCGGTGTTCCGACCAAGGTGCTGATCGGGAAAAAAGAGCACCCGACGCTTTTGTTTCAATGCCGTTTCCAGCACTGCTTGGGCATTGGTCGAAGTGCAGGCAAAACCGCCGTGTTGTCCGCAAAACGCTTTTAGTTCTGCCGTTGAGTTGACGTAAGTAATCGGCACGACATCGTTTATGTCGATGATTTCCGACAATTTGTTCCAACAACGTTCGACATCGTGCCGCGTTGCCATATCAGCCATACTGCACCCTGCCGTGAGGTCGGGAAGCAGAACATTGATGCGTTGTCCATTGCGTCGTGCCAGATTTTCGGCACTATTTGCCAAAATGTCGGCAGTTTCCGCCATGAAATGCACTCCGCAAAAAATGATGGTATCGCATTCGGTATTGTTTGCGGCGGCGGCACTCAACTGAAAACTGTCTCCTCGCAAATCGGCATGGGCGATCACTTCTTCCCGCTGGTAGTGGTGTCCAAGAATGAGTAGCCGCTTTCCAAGTTGCTGACGAACGTTGTCAATATGGCGGTGTAAATCGCTCATGACGAACGATTATATCAGAATACTTCGGAAATGGACACCGAGGTTTAGGCTTTCGCCATGAAGTATTGTACCCGGCAGTTTAAGGCTTTCGCCGAAAAGTAATATACCGCCATTCCCGCGAAAGCGGGAATCCAGAGAGTTGATATGAAAGTCTTCTGTCTGGATTCCTGCCTGCGCAGGAATGACGTAAGCGACATGACATTTTCTAGCGAAAGCCTAAGACCACCGTATTCCATAGGAATGCCACGAATTATGTTTTGCATTTTTTCTACCGAAAGATTCATCCCTAACGGGATGCAATGCGGGTATTTTTCTTGCAAGCGAAAACCTTATTGTACCACCAATATCGCAAGCCATGTCAGGAATTCTCATGACGATTGTCAAAAATCGTACCAGACACCGAGTCCGACCTTGTGTTCACGGCGATAGGCGATGAATTCGTACTGGTCGCTCACCCCGCCGTGATATTGTACTCCTATCCGGAATAACTGATTGTGCGAGCCTCGCCACTGCCAACCGGTCTGAACGGTGAAGTTTCCATCAAAATTGTGCTCTTGCATCAGCCGCGTATTGACCGCAGCAAACGGCGTTCCCCAACCACCCCTTGCCGGATAGACAGGACTGTACTCCGCTCCAAATTGAAAATGCCACGGCTTGGTTAGGACTCCCGTCATGAAAGCATAATCTGCCTCCGCATACAGCCGCGTGTTCGGTGTAGGACGGTACGCATAACTAAGAAGCCATGCCTCACGATAATAATTGATTCGATAGTTGGAATTTTGTCGGGTTCCCAGTTCCGCTGGGTCACCTTTTCTCGGAATCGCGGGGTCTCCATTCGGATAATGCCGTATCATCCGTTCGTCTCCCATGTGTGAACTGACATGATAATAGCCGGTACGAAACTGCCAAACTTTGGTGCCGTAGGAAAGCGGAAATCCGAATCGGAAATCGTTGGCTTCCATGTCCATGCTCTCCCTCAAATGAAGCCGCAGATGCGTGGAAGCATCCATGTCAAACTGCCAGCCTTCGGGAAACAGTCTGCTTTGAGTTCCATAGCGCATCAGCGGAGCCCGACCGCCGAGCGTGATGTCCCAAATCCAGTTGTGATGCCTGTCATAATCCCAAACACAGCCAAGCCGGTTTTGTACCGCCGCCAAATACGTGGGATAAATGAAACCATCGGGAAACATTTGCCACGTCCAATGTTCCGACTGGACGCTCACGTTGCGGATCGTGCCGGGATCGCAGAGAACCGCCGGCAACTCTGCCCCTAATCGGATCGGCGGTAGATCGTCGGCAAACAGCATTCCCGACCACACGCACAGCACTGTAACAAAACCAATTCCTACCCTGAAAATCATCGTCCGCTGACAGAACAGAGCGCAAGACCCACACATCGGGAGGGTAGTGTATTTCCCCAACTGGGTCAAGAGCAATCCATTCCATTATTCGCGGGAAACGTCTCCACCCACGGCAGTCCCCAGTCGCCAATTTCCGCCATAAAGGGGTCGGGATCAAATTGCTCCATATTGAACACACCGCTTCCCGACCATTGACCAGAAAGGATCATCTTTCCTCCCAGTGCCGCCGGTACACCCGTCGTATAACTGATTGCTTGTGCGCCCGTCTCCGCATAACACTCCTCATGAACACACGTGTTGTAAATGTAATACTGAGAGACGGCAGAAGGCAGATTGCAGACAGCAGCAGAGTCGGCGGCTATGCCACCTGTTTTTTTCTCCTGCCGTCTGCCGTCTGCTGTCTGCCGTCTTTCCCCCGTGATCCAACAACCGATGCACGTTTTTCCCTTTGTCCGGGAACCTAACGAGGCGGGATCAGGCAATAATGCCTTCAAAAATTGTAGAGGGATGATTTCCCTGCCTTCGTACATAACTGGATCAATGCGGGTCATCCCGACATTTTCCAGCACTTTTAAGTGAGTCAAGTACGATTGTCCAAACGTCATCCAGAACCGCATCTGCTGCACTTCGGGAAAATGTTTGACCAGCGATTCCATTTCCTCGTGATAGAGCATGTACATATCCTTGTGACCAATTCCGTCGGGAAAATCGAAAACCTTCTTGACCGAAAGCGGCTCGGTGGTGTGCCATGTTCCCTTTTCATAGTACCGTCCCTTTGCCGAAACTTCGCGGATATTGATTTCAGGATTGAAATTCGTCGCAAAAGGATAACCGTGATCGCCTGCGTTGCAGTCGAGAATATCGACCGTGTCCATTTTATCGAAATGGTGTTTTTTCGCATGAGCGACATAGACGTTCGTCATGCCGGGGTCGAATCCGCTACCGAGCAGTGCCAACAGTCCCGATTTTTCAAACCGGTCGTGATACTCCCACTGAGGACCATAGCAAAATTTGGCGGTGTCAGGATGCTCATAGTTTGCCGTGTCAAGGTAATTTACTCCCGCCTCGAGGCAAGCGTCCATAATGGTCAAATCCTGATAGGGCAGAGCAACGTGAACAACGAGATTCGGTTTCACATTTTTGAAGAGGGCAACGAGTTCGGAAACGTTGTCAGCATTGACAGCGGCGGTGTAAATTGGTTGTTTGAGTCCTTTTGCATAAATATCTGAAACGATGGCATCGCATTTTTCCTTTGTCCGGCTTGCAAAGGTAATTTCGTTGAATATGTCTCGGTGTTGGGCGCACTTGAATGCGACCACTCGACCGACTCCGCCTGCTCCGATAATCACGACCCGATTTGCCATAGTTGTTACGATTCTGTGTGAAAACGATGATGAAGTATTCTACCATAAGGGGTTCAAAGAGCAATGATATTTTTTGTTCTCCCGCAGGATTATGCTGTACACGTGACGCTATCTTTTTACACGCATCTGTCAGTGTAATGCAGAGTGTGTTGAGCATAAACGCTGGAAATATGGCGGCAGTCAGAAAAAAGTTTGTACATGTTTTTCGGTCAAGGCAAAGGCGAGGAGAAGGAAAAGAGAGTAGACGTAACTATTCAGCCGTTTGTGTTGTTTTTGGCAGTTTTGGCAGTTTTGGCAGTTTTGGTAGTTTTGGTAGTTTTGGTAGTTTTTTCGTAGTGATGTATTGCCGTAGAGCGTCCACCACGCAGTCCGTTCCCTGAAAGCCGCGCTGCTTCAACGTCCGAAATACACTCATCAATACCGCCTGCGTCGTCGCC
>Ga0082212_10006672_pt1 | contig 15444 bp, 13 predicted proteins | sample TergutNt197P3_FD_71548 | JGI IMG/M metagenome (GOLD analysis project Ga0082212, IMG submission 71548) | Neocapritermes taracua P3 segment gut microbial communities from Petit-Saut dam, French Guiana - Nt197 P3 | ecosystem: Host-associated > Arthropoda: Insects > Digestive system > Gut ...
CGGTCGCACCTTTTCGTCCAACACCCCGCTGCCGCTCGGTTCGTAACGCTCCCCACGCCAACGAGGTGAACGATCCGTCAACGTGATCGGAATTGATTGACGGAAAATTGTCGTTGTTGAAGAATCAGGATCGTTTGGTGACAAAACTCCCAACAGCAACGCTCGATCCGTCGTGAGCAATTCGCTCATGTCCAGCGACGGTTGATACGCACAGTGGAGTCCCGTCGATTCGTATCCACCCAGCAAACGGTGCAACGACATTACCCGAACGATATATTCCAAGTCAGTGGACTGCGGATTGTACGTTGCCAAGCCGCGCAGTCCCTCGTTTTCCCGTGCCTTCGGCGGAATCAGCAAGTCCCGAAGATCACGGCGCATCTCGGCGGAATTCGCCTTCGTAATGGTAATCGTCTGTCCCGGCTCAATGTTACCCAATTCCAACACCCAGCGACCATAAACCAAAATGCAGTTTTGCAGAGAGTCTTTAGAACTTCGGGGATATTCTATCGTGCCTATCGGTACGCCTTCCTCGTCGGACAGTTGGGCAGTAATTGGATTGTATTCATCAGAATCGTCTGATAGCCAAGACAGGAATGCGACAAAATCTGTCACAGAGGGTATATACAATTGTCCAAAAAAACTTTTCGTGGAGCGTGCTTGAATGGGAACGTTCTCTATTTTCTCGTATGAATTCTGCTCCGAACCGATTTGCCAGACAGGCGGGCTTACCGTTTTCGGTGCCATGCCACCGAGTCCGCTTCCTGGCAAACCGCTCCACGAATAGTGTTCATGCACAGACAAGTGTTCACTATATTGTGTATCAACTGGGCTATACACACCATACCAAGAACTGACACGCATTATGTCTGTTTCGCTATCAACATCATAAATGGAAAGTATATTGATCTTTGCAACATCCGGTCTTCCCGGCACTGCGAGGACATACGTCAAAACGCTAAACAGCACGATCCAGAGCGGAAACGTTACCCAGGTCAGAATCGGTCGCTTCAAAACCTTATGCACGAAGAACCAATCGAACAATCCGATGACGAGCCAATAAGCGGTCAAAATAATCAGAATCACGGAAAACGGCACCACTCGCACCCCTTCAAATTGGTCGAGGGCACTGCGAATCTGTCCCGAGATGTCGTTGTAACCGAGTTGCAGCATCGCTCCTGACCGGGGAACGGATGCCCCCCGCTCTTGGGTGCGATTCCACTGCATAATGTTTTGAACGAGCATGGTACGATCCCGCCAGTTTTTGAGCGGACGTTCACTCAAATCGCCGCCGAAGTAAATGATCGTGCCCAAACCGTGAGCACAGCGAAGCACCAGCGGCAAGTCGCCGTCATTGACGAAGGTAATCCCTCTCGGTTCGGTCAATCGAGGCATTTTCATGAACGGTGCCTCTTCCGTGCCGTTCATCACGATTTGCCGCTTGCTGTTTACGAAGGATTCCAGTGCCGAACCGCTGCGGAGTTCTGCCATTCCGTCGAACTTGCCGGGCAGGAAGGGGGATAAACAGCCGGCAACCACCCCGTCATTTTGCTGCGCAAAATGCCACCCCTCCACAGGAGGGGAAGACCACCCCTGCCCCTCCACGGGAGGGGAATTATGCGCATTCCCCTCCTGTGGAGGGGTGCCCGATAGGGCGGGGTGGTCTCCTCCTCTTACCAACGGCTCCGCATCTTTTCCCAGACAGAGCAGCATTTTTCCGCCGAGTTTCAGCCAATCATCCAACGCTTGAATTTGCGGACTGTCGGCAGTGAGTCCATCAAAGAGTTTCGGCTCGCTTGTGGTGAGGACGACCATTTCGACGGCTTCGTAGCCGAACCACTTGTCGGGTAGATCGGCAAAGGAATTGACATTGACGAGCAGAGGTCGCCGATCTTCTCGGAGGGCGAGTTCGGCAATCGCTCCTTGCAAGCCGATGTCATCGTTGCCGAAAACGAGGTAGATCGGTCGTTCGGCATTGACCGGCGGCGGAACGGGAAAGGACTTATATTTGCCGCCATTAAGGGAGATTTGTATCGGCTCGTCTTTTCGACCAAGTTTTGCGAGAACGGTAATTTTATTCCCGCTTATTTCATAATGATAGGTAATCGGTGTACCGTCGGAATCGGAGCATTGAATTGTTAACTTGCCGTCAATGTGACGAGCACCCCAAAAATCCACCGTGATGGGAGTCCAGAGTCCATTTTTGTAAGTATTTTCAATACCGACACTAACTTTGAGTTGATAACCTTCGTAATCGCAGACCGCATCGGCGAGCGAACAGCAGAGAACGAGACAGGAAAGGAGCAAGCGGAGCATGGCATTCATTTTAATCGCTTGCGGGAAAATTGCAATTCGATATTTAGCCGGTACTCCGTCGCAGGGAATATCCTAATACGTCAACAAACACTTGATAACGGTGCCGGTGCGACTTACAGTGAGAGCATCGTTGATCTGCTCAAAGGGGAACGTGTGCGTAACGAACTCATCGGCTCGAAGTTTACCCTGCCGAATCCATTCGCAAATCGGTTTCTGTGCCTCTCGCTCACGAAAACGAGTGGGCCACTGATGCACGAACAGATTAAAATTGTAGGGACCTAAACTCTTTTGCACCGGAATCGTTTCGTTCGCCAACACGCCGTAAATGCAGATCGAACCGCCCAACTTGATGAGCGGCAACGTCTGATTGACGATCTGTTCGTTGCCAACCGCATCAATAACCGCATCAAGCGGCGTGCGCGAGTTCTTCAACGACGGGACATCTTCCGGCAACATGACCGCACTGGCACCCATTTCAAGGATTTTCGCATGCCGGGATTTGTTCGGTTCGACCACACCGATCCAATTCATGCCGAGCAGTCTGCCGAATTTAACGAAACTCAATCCGACGGGACCGGCACCGAAAATCAAAATATCGTCCCCTGCTTTCAAGTGAAAGTCACCGAAACCGGCAAGCACTTCCCGCCATGTACAAAGCATTGCCGCTTCCGCAAGGGGAATATCGGCATCGACTACCCGCTGTATTTCACACGATTCAAACCAGCCGTGAGCATCGTCTGCCGCTCCGTCTGCGACCATTGCATCGTGGTCATGCACGAGAACGTATTCGCAGAAACCGCCCCAGCCGCTGTGGATGTTCGGATCGCCGTAGTCGCCGAGCATTCCGCCGATGGCATGGTCGCCGACCTTGAAATTGCGGACTTTTGCGCCGACTTCTTCGACGATGCCGACTCCTTCATGTCCGAGAACGAGCGGATATTGATCGACACCGGGAAAGTGTCCTTCGATGAGTTTGCGGTCGGTCGCATTACAGATTGCCGCCACTTTGTTTTTGACCAATGCCTGATAGGGACCGGGCTTCGGTTTGGCGACTTCGATGATTTCCACCTGATTCGGTTTTACGGCTGCGATTGTTTTCATGTTGTGGGTCTTTGAGAAAGGGGTTGGAGTTATTGTGAACGAGGATATACCGTAACCGGGCATAAATTGGTCATTTTGTCCGCCCCAACCCCTTTTAGAAAGCGGGGAACGGCGATTCCAGAAAAGTCCAATTTATGACGAGGGACAGTATAAATGATTTTTTCTGTAAAATCTATGCGACGGTTCATTGTACACCAGTGCCAGTGATAATCAATGCTTATTTTCGGGACACTGAAGAACGAAGAGTTTTTATCATTTTTCCCCCTATGTAGGGTTCGGACAACACGTCTTTAATGCAGTGCCATCCCGCCGCTGATGTCCACACATGTACCGGTCATGTAACTGGCACGATCCGAACAAAGCAGAGCGATGATTTGGGCAATCTCCTCCGTTTGAGCAATGCGTCCCAACGGCGAACGTTTGTTAAACCGTTCCGGGTCGGCATCGATGAACTTGGCAATGATTTCCGTGTACATCAATCCCGGCAAGACGGCATTGACGAGGATGTTATCCTTTGCCGTTTCGAGTGCCAATGATCGGGTAAAACCCAAAATACCGGCTTTGGTCATATCGTAAGCGGTTTTGCCGCTCTGCGATCCCCGCAATGCTGCCTGTGAGGAAACATTCACGATGTTTCCCGATGCCTTGCGGGAACGCAATCGCCGTACCGTTTCACGGCAGACGAGAAATGTTCCTTGCAAATTGATATCGACACATTTTCGGAACTCTTCGAGCGAGAGTTCCGCACATTCCGGGTTGGCACAGTAGGCGGCATTATTGACGGCAATATCAAGCGGTCCGAGTGACTTTTCGATGTTCTCGAACATGTCAAACACATCGGTTTCATTGGACACATCGGCATAGACAACCGTTGCCTGGACACCGTATTGACTCCGAACTTGTTCCGCAAGGGAGTCGGCTTCGGCTTTTTTGCTCCGATAGTTGATCGCCACGTTCGTTCCTTCTTCCGCAAGGGCAATGACGATAGCCTTACCGAGTCCGCTTGCTCCGCCGGTAACGAGCGCAATTTTGTTTTTTAGGTGTAAATCCATTGATTTTCTATCAATCGAGATACTTACTCACAACCTCGATGAGTGTTTTATTGTCAATCGGTTTGGCGATGTAATCATCACAGCCTGCTCCGAGCGTTTTTTCTCTATCGCCGGACAATGCGTGTGCCGTGACCGCAACGATGGGACGTTGATAACCGTGTTTACGTAAAAAGGCGGTTGCCTCGTACCCATCCATTACGGGCATCTGCATGTCCATCAACACGACATCGAATAGGAGTCCATTGTCCATATCTTGCATCACTTTTTGCACTCCCATTGCTCCGTTGTCGGCAATCGCCACCTGCGCTCCTGCATCCCGAAGGAGCGTTGAAATGATTGCCTGATTTACCACCATGTCTTCTACGATGAGGATTCTTGCATTTTGAAGCGGTCGGCTTTTACCCGACGGAGATTCTTCTGATTTTTTTTTCGGTATCCGAATATCGAGTCCCGACAGCAGTTGTGATCCGTGTTGCCCTGTTTCTATTTTATTTTCCCGCTCCGCTAATACCGTATTTGAATAGGACCCTTCCGGTACGTAGACGTTCAACAGCAACGAAAATGTGCTTCCGTGTCCCGGCGTACTTTCGATGTCAATCGTCCCATCCATGAGCGTTGCCAGACGCATTGCGACGCTGAGTCCCAACCCTGTTTTGTGGGAACGTTGCGGCACCGCCGAATCTGTGTATTTGAACGGCTGAAATATCCGTTGGACTTGCGCCGGCGAAAGTCCAACACCAGTATCAATAATACTGATCTTGAGTTGCATGGACGATGCTGAAAAAGACCCTCGGTTTTTATCGTCCGTTTCTTTTGCGTTAGAGGCTGGCTTTATGGTAGTGGTGATCGAATCTTCGACACCTAGTGCTTCACACAAGATGGTAATTGTCCCCTTGTCGGTAAATTTGACGGCGTTGTTAACGAGGTTACTCAAAACCTGCCGGATACGTACCGGATCTCCCAAAATAATGGCAGGAACATCACCATTGTATTTGATAGAAAGGTCCAAATGTTTGGCAATCACGTTCGGTTTCTCGACATGACAAACATCGTGAATGATCTGCTTAATGGAGGTGGGAACGGACTCTATTTTCAACAAATTGGCATCAATCTTGATATAATCAAGTACACTGTTGACAATCGAGAGTAAATCTTGGCTGCTCTTTTTGATAATATCGAGAATCCCTTCGGTCTCATCTTTGAGTTCGACAGGGCAATTTTGGGAAATACGCTGTGTGAGGATTTCGGTGAAACTGGTGAGCGCATTCATCGGTGTTCGGATTTCATGGCTCATATCAACAAGAAATTCGCTTTTTGCTTTTACCATTGCCTCTATGTCTTTATTGGCAACAATCAAATTTTCGCAGTCAACTGTTGCGACACGTAACAATACAAACAGTCGGACACAAACGGAAAGAGCAACGATCAAGGCAATAAGCAACAAAACAATCGCCGCGATAGTAATTCCGCCGTGGAAAGAGATAACGCCGAATAAACCTATTGATTTTGAAAACATGCTCGGAAACTGCGTCAGTGTACAACAACCTATCTCTGGAGTGTACCAGTTTTGAAACAAAATGCAATACGGGAGATGGGTATCCGTTCGGAGATTTCGGAGATGGAACCCCGGCTATTCCACCACAATCACCGATTGTTCGGACAGAATGTCGAAGATTTCTCTGGCATCCTTATCCGTAAAAGCAATCGTTGCGTTTTGTGTGTATGCCGTTGCCAGCACCCAGCCGTTATTCAAGACCGCCGTCCGATCCCTTTTACTCGTTACATAAAATTCCCCTTTACGTGCCGAAATACTCTCGTTGGGCAAAGAAAAAGCGAAACGCCCTGCATATAATCCGCCGAGCAACAACGTCAATTCCCGACGCTGGATCGACACTCTGGCATCAAATTGACCGTACACGACTTTCAACGTCATACCTGGGGATACTTCCTGAGAGATTGCCAGACCATTGATTTTTCGCAACAATGTCGGCGTAAGATTGAAGTCTTTGGCAATCGATTCGACCGTCTCGCCCGGTTTAACCCGATAGGGAGGTTCCAAGAGATGCATTTCTCTGGCATAGATTACACGGAGAGCAAGCCTATCGAGAATCGGTTGCATCATGGCTCTTTCCGTATTGTCCAACTGTTCGAGTTCGTATAACTGGCTTAATTGGATGAAAGCCTGTCGGACATTTTCGGGCTCGCCGGAATCGATCAACCGACGCTGCGCTTGAACAAATTGCTCTATCGTGTCCCGAACCGTTGGCTGAACCGAAGGTTGTTCTACCGGTGGTGCAACAATGCTGTCGATGTGGCGAAGAGTATCAATCGGCTTGACTTCTCGACTCATCACGCCCGGATTAAGCGATGCGGTGTTGATCGTGTTCTCTACGGAGGGCTGTTGCGGCGGATCGGGCTGACCAATCCGCTTCGGGGGGGCGAAGGCAACCATCGGAGCCGTCTGCGATGGTTCCGGTTTGACAGGTTCAAACGTGAGAGGTTGCCGGGAAGTGGTGAGTGTGTATCGCGTGTTAAACTGTGAGGTGACATCAAGCGGAACACTGTCCGATGACGAAAAGGCGTATTCTCGGTCTGCGGGTTCTTCTGCGGCTTGAATTGAAACCGGAATGCGAATCGGGTCCGAGGTCGATTCTATTCTACGGATATTTTCTTCGGTGGAATGATCGATGATTTGTCCGGAGGCAGGGGGCAGTGTGCTGGCAAGTCTGCTGGCAATAGGATTGGGGGAGGAGTAGGGGGTTTGAAGAATTTCCAAGGGGGGAGCAGTTACAGGGATGTCCGATGCGGGACCATCCCAACTTTCCGTCCAGGGGGGGGGAGATTCCGTGATCGGAATCGGCGGAACTTCCCATGGGAGCGTTGACTCTTCCCTAGAAGGTATTTCAACGGACGTACCGTCAAAAGGAGAATCCCCAGGAGAAGACGGAGTGGCGGAATCTTCCGATTCGATCAAACTTGGTGGCGGCAGAACTTCAACGGTTGGCACAAAAAATCCCGGAACAGGTACTGATGATGTGTGTGCTTCTGCAACTCGCGGAGCAGACTCCATCATAAAAGGGGGCGGAATCGAGGAAGTCGTCGGTTCGACAAGAAAACTCGGTGGAGTGGAACTGCCCGTGAAAGGGGATGCTCCTATCGGGGCAACGCCTTCAACGTCGTTGAGAATAGGAGAGCGTCCTGAACTGTCAGCCTGTGTTTCTTGAATGTGAATCCCGAGGTCTTCTAGATAGCCTATATCGCTTTCGGGAATATCAAGTTGCGGCGGTCTTTTGAGGAGGGCATAGGCTCCATACGCAGCAAAACACAGCACAAGACAGACAGCAACTCTTTTTGCAAATTTCACGATCAAACTCCTTTTCGATCTTCCCAATTTTTTGATCTTCCCAATATCGGATTGACACTTCCGGCGGGCATTATACAGAGTTTTTCGGGTGTTTGCCTAGACCAATTTCGCATTTTTTTGCCAAAAACCACGTTTTATGCCTTAAAACAGAAAAATATGCTCCTTTTCTGCAAAAAATGGAGATTTGCTCCTGTTTACTGTATAATGAGGTAATGACAACAATGGAATACGGCGGTTTAGGAAATATCCGATTGGCATATCATGAGCAAGGATCGGGAACGCCAGTCCTGCTCATTCACGGCTATCCCTTCAATTCATTGATTTGGAACCGAGCGGGCAACCTGCTGGCTTCGAACGGCTGGCAAGTAATCGCACCCGATTTGCGGGGATTTCGGCAAAGTTTGCCGTCCGGCGACAATCCAATAACGTCAATGGAACAGTTTGCCGACGATCTCCATTTTTTGCTACAAGAAATCGGCATTACCAAAAAAGTCTGCGTTGTTGGTCTTTCGATGGGGGGGTACGTTGCGATGCAATTTGCCCAAAAGTATGCGACGGAACTTTCGGGAATCGTCCTCTGCGGCACAAAAACGGTTGCCGACACACCGCAAATTGCCGAAAATCGGCGAAAACAGGCTGCCGCTCTCTTGGACGGTTCGTTGTCGTTGGCGGACATTGCCGACACGATGATTCCGAAACTCTTTTCGGCGGCGACACGGGAGCGGAAGCCGGAATTGCTCACAGAATTGCGTGGCATTATTATTGAATCGCAACATGTTCTGGGCGTTGCCGCCGCAACATTGGGAATGGCGGAGCGTGTCGACACGACGGAAGTCTTACGGCAGTTGGATGTTCCTGTGCTGGCGGTTTGCGGAACGGAAGACCAATTTTCCCCTCCTTCGGAAATGCAAGAACTTGCGGAAATTGCCCAGCGGGGAACGTACATCGAAATACCGGAGGCGGGACATTTAGTGCCGTTGGAGCAACCGGAGCGTTTTGCGACGGCGTTGGAGATGGTGCGGTAAAAAACGAAAGCCCTTCACTGCAAAAACAGTGAAGGGCTTCTGACATGTCGTATGACGATTGAATTCAATCTGCTACGGCGGCCTCGGGAGGCAAGGAAGCGTCTAGCCTAACGGCAGTTGATGCCGTTGCAGGGTTGAACATTATCGCAGGGACCACAATCGGATGCACTGCATCGGACAACGCGGAGACCATCGAAGAGTCTCGACAGGTTGAGTCGCGGCAGGTCAATCAAGTGTCCTCGGGGACCGCAACCATTATCGCCACAGTTTGCGAAGTCACAGGGACCGCAGTTGGCAGCGAAGTCGCACGGACCACAGTTGGTATCGAAGCAGTTTCCGGCATTGTCGCACGGATCACAGCCGTCGAAGCAACCGCGATTCAGACGAAGTCCTTTGAACGGATTCAGACCTCGGAGCGAAAGTTTCGCCGGTCCGCAGTAGTCTGCACCGTTGCAAGGATCGTAGTTCGCTGCAAAGTCGCAGGGACCGCAGTTGGCATCGAAGCAGTTTCCTGCACCGTTGCACGGACTGCAAAGGGATGGAGTGGCAAGCAGGCTTCGCAACCGGTTGCCCAATCCAAATCGGGGACCATCGCAAATTGCATCGCACGGATCACATGCAACCTCATCGCAGGGATTGCAAGCGACAACTGCGTCGCAAGGACCGCAATTGTTGACACGGACTCCGTTGACCAGTTTCTTGAGACCGGAGAACAGGTTGCCGTTTCCGACGGCATACCGGTCACACGATCCACAGGGATCAACGCAATCACAGGGATTTGCATAACCTCGAACACCAAGCATCAGGGTGAGAACGAGGGTCGCCATTAAAATTCGTACTTTCATTGGGTAATCTCTCCTTTTCGTTTTTGCTGGTTCCTGAAAAAAGAAACCATTGTAATTACTGCGTCAGTCCCGACGAGCCAACACGTGAGGCCCAAATCTTCCCAAATCGGCTTCTGACTCATCCCTGAATGGTGCCTCCCGCACGCCTTAACTTTTTCAGGGTCAATATCAGTATCGGATAGCATTCAATCCCGCCTTGAATCGAGAAGTGTAGAAAAATAGCATTTGGAGATATTTTACGATAGCGTGGTTTTTGCCGATTAAACAAATTAGGCAAATTAGGCAAAATAGGCGCAGTGCGAGTTCGGGAGTGAGTGCCTGTTCAAAGAGTATTGCGGAAAAAAAGAAAGGGTGTTTCGTTTGTATTTCCGCCGTAAAACGCGCCCTTCTCTTTTGAATCACAGATTTCCATACATTTTTTTCATCCGTTCGACGATGGTGCTGTGCATTTGACTGACTCGGCTTTCGGATATTTCCAGCGCCGCCCCTATTTCCCGCATCGTCAACTCTTCATAGTAGTACATGATAATGATCATCCGTTCGGTCTTGTTCAACCCTTTTGTAAAAGTACGAATCAAATCAATTTTTTCCAGCCGCTCCGTCGGGTCTTCGCTACGCCGATCCGGCACCATGTCGATTTCCCGTATGTCTTTGGAGCCGTCCCGCTCCGTCCACGTTTTGTCCAGACTCGTAATGTTAATACTGTGCGTTTCAGCGTAAACTTGGTGCAGTTCTTCGCCGGAAATGCCCATTGCGTCGGCAAGTTCCTGGTCCGTTGGTTTGCGTCCGTGGTGCTGCTCCAACGTTTTGTACGTATCGTTCAGTTCGGTCGATTTTCTCCGAGTCCCCCTCGGTGCCCAGTCCATTGCCCGAAGTTCGTCTTGCATTGCCCCCTGAATTCGAGGCAAACAGAACGCCTCAAATTTGATCCCGCGACTCGGATCAAATGAGGAAATTGCATCCATAAGACCGCACGTTCCGACTTGAATCAGGTCATCGAGTTCAATTCCTTCGGGGAGTCTTGACCAAACTCGCTCCGCTCGGCTATGCACGACGTGGATGTACCGCTCGATCAGTCGGTTGCGCAATTGAGTCGTCGGATTCTTCTTGTACAACGTCCAAAGTTGGTCAACGTCCTCATTTTGAACGGATTCGTTCGAAAGAGAAAACGTCCCGTTGTAAGCGGGATGGCGACGATGTGTTTGGGGGAGGAGTTTTCTCATGCTCCGTATTCCTTCGATAATGTCTTGTACGAACCGAAGTTAATCGGTTCGGCAATTTTCCGTGAGGGGGATATTAACAATTTTTCGGAATTAAGAAAAGAACAAAATTACGATTTTTTACAGAATACCGGCAATTTGTTTTGTGGCGACATTACCGACGCTCTTCACCGTTTTTTACCATTGTGAGCGTTCCCCAGAGACTTGGGTCTTGATCGTGCGGCAACGGCGGGGCAACAAGAAAATAACTGTTGCCGTATTCTCTATCCATGACGGCGAAATGAAAACCAAGATTCGGATACTCCGCCGGTTCGAAGCCGGTCAAAATTTTTCCGGGCAGGAAAACATTCAACTGATAACCGTCCGGCGAAATTTGACTCTGCATTCTGATTTGCGACAAATCAATCGAATTCGGATGCTCTTTGGCACGGTGAATCGGCAACCAAAATGACGTGGGATGCGTTTGATCCCGTCCGCCGCCAACTGGCATAAAAAAAAGGCGATGGCAAAATCGAGATGCCCGATGAATATCTTTAATGTCTCTGGTGTCAAGGCAAATCTGGATACCATCACTCTCGTCGGGTTGTGAAGTGCGGCACCAGAGCGACTGTTTTTTTTCGGTAACGGTAAGCAAAAAAAACAAACCGGTTTCATTCCAGCCGATCCGAAAGTCATGGGGTAACTTATTCCGCAGGTCGGTTTCTTCAAGCCGATTGACGTTCGGCAGTTGATAGGTTTCATCGAGGGCGGTGGTGCCGACGGCGGCATATTCGCAAGGAAAACGAAACCGATACAGAAAAGGCTTTGAAAACATACGTCTTATTGTAAGCACAATGCCGGTGCGACGTAAGCCCCCCAGTATTCATGTCCGATGTCTCTTTTTATTGCTTCCCGCGAATCCGCTTGCCCGGTCTCGCTTCGCTCTCTTCAATGATCCGTAAGAACAAATCTTCCAACGTCGTCGAAGGATTGCCGCTGTAAATCAGTTTGGCGTTTTGATCCTCTTCGATAATTTTGTGAATGCGGCTCTTCGAATCTTCGCTCAATCCCGACACGCGGAACTCCGTTTGGTCGGTAACTTTGAGCAAATCTTCGACACGTCCCAATTCTTTGAGTTCCCCCTGATGCAGAATACCGATTCGGTCGCAGACATCCTGAACGTCCGCCAAAAGGTGCGACGACATCACGATTGTTTTGCCTTGCCGTTTCAGATCGAGAATTAAATCCTTCATATTTCTTGTTCCGATGGGATCGAGTCCGCTCGTCGGTTCATCCAGCAGGATCAATTCGGGATCGTTGATGAGTGCTTGGGCGAGTCCGAGTCGGCGTGCCATTCCTTTGGAGTATTCTCGGAGTTGCCGTTTTCGTGCGGATTCCAGACCGACCATACTGATCAGTTGGGCAACCCGTTGCCGGCGCACCGCCCCAGACATACTGAAAAGGCGACCGTAGAAATCAAGCGTTTCTTCGGCATTGAGAAAGCGATAGAGGTACGACTCTTCGGGAAGATAGCCGATTTTGGCGTTTTTGTTCACATCGGTGGCGGGTTTGCCGAGCATGTGAATGCTACCGCTGGTCGGAAAGAGCAGACCGAGCAGGAGTTTCATGGTCGTCGTTTTTCCTGAACCGTTGGGACCGAGCAATCCGAAGACTTCTCCTCTCCGCACGGTCAGGTCGAGTGCTTTTAACGCCCGAACTTTTTGGCGACCCCAAAAATCTCTGTAAACTTTTGTCAGATTATGTGTTTCAACGACAACGTCCGCTGGTGTACTCATCCCAATTTCTCCCGTAAAAAACGTTCCCACAGTGTACCAAATGCGGGGGACAAAAAAAGTCCCCCGTCAGGGCGGTGAGTTGATTCCGAAGCAACCTCTTGCTAAAACCAAGCAATCCCCTACAATGGGGACAGAATTACTGTACACGCTTTGCGGCTAAAACGCAAACGTTCTGACCCCTTAAAATGCACTCTATTGTTCTCGTTAAACAGGTTCCCGATACCGCAAATGTCTCCGCCGATGCCATGAAAGAAGACGGCACTGTCAACCGTGCCGCTTTGCCGACCATTTTCAATCCCGAAGATTTGCACGCCCTCGAGATGGCACTCGATCTCAAACAGCGGCACGGCGGAACCGTAACGGTTGTGTCGATGGGACCACCGAAGGCTGCCGATGTGCTTCGGGATTGCCTCTTTCGCGGAGCAGATCGGGCGATTTTGATTACGGATCGCCGAGCCGCCGCAAGTGATACGTTAGCAACGAGTTACATTTTATCGCAGGCAGTCAGAACCATCGGCAACTTCGATTTTATTTTTGCCGGTCGGCAAGCGATTGATGGCGACACTGCTCAAACCGCCCCGCAGTGTGCAGAGAAACTCGGTATTCCGCAAGTGACCTACGCCGAATCGGTCGTGGAAATCGCGAACGGCACGGCAACGATTCGCCGAAACATCGGCAACGGCTGGGAAATGGTCAATGTGAAATTGCCCGCATTGCTGACCGTGGTAGAGACGGCAAACGTTCCGCGTCCCTGGGCAGCAAAACGGATGATGAAGTACAAAAACGCTCCGCTCGAACAGTGGGGACTCGACGAAATCAGTGCCGACACTAACCGTTGCGGCGTTGCCGGTTCGCCGACAAAAGTGTTCAAAATTCAGTCGGTCGTGCTTAAAAAAGAGGGGTTTACGGAGATCGCACCAACGCGGGATTCGATTGGAAGCCTGATAAAGGAACTCGTTGCGGACAAAACCATTTAGCGGGTACTCCGGCGACTGTTTATGAGCGCAGATACCACTGGATCGATTCGGTGATACCGATGACGAGAACCATCGCGAACGTTAGCCAGCCGCCGAAATAGAAGGCGTGGCGGAAAATAGATTGTAATTCTTCATACCGTGTTGCCGCATAACAGAGCGAAAACACGATGATCACAGGAATAGCGACGAACAGCATTGCCTCATTGTAGCGGATTTTTCGCAAAAAGCGAGTACCTGCTTTTTTTCTCCGGGGGTCAAATACCAAAGCATGTCTCTGCCGATGAGATTAGGGGATTGCTTTCGCATCAACATTCCGATATACTGCTGTTCGTTGAGTCCCTCTTTTTTTCAACAAACACACAATGAAACGTCGTCAATTTTTATCCGCCGCCCTTGCCGTAACAGGAACCGCACTCGTGTCCGAAACCGTATTCGCCCAAGAAACAAGGCGGTTGCACATCGCCATCAACCAATTTACCTGCAACAACATTTACAGCCGCGATGGTGTCGATTTTTGGACACGGCTCGGCGAACTCAAAAGTGTCGGGGTTGACGGCATCGAACCGACCATCGGTTCAGCAGCGGATGCCGAAAACATCGGCAAACGACTCTCCGACAACGGCTTGGCAATGCGATCCATCTATACCGGCGGTAATTTTCATGACGAAAATACTGCTGAAAAAGAAATCGCTCGTATCTTGGCTCTCGGCGAAAAGGTGAAGTCCCTCGGTACTTCGGTCATCGTGATCAACCCGGATGCGAAGCAGGGGAAGTCGGATGCCGAACTTATCCGTCAGTCGAAAAACCTTGATATTCTCGGTGCAGGTTTGCAAAAATTCGGCGTTTCCCTTGCATTTCATTATCACACATCGGAACTCGAATTTGGTGCCCGTGAGTTTCATCACATTCTCTGCGGTACTGATCCGAAGAATGTCTCGCTCTGTTTTGAGCAGCATTGGTCGTATCGTGCCAGCGGCAATTCGCAGGTTGCGGTCTTCGATCATCTGAAACTTTACGGCGAGCGCAGCGTTGAGGTTCATCTTCGGCAATCGGTCAACAATGTTTGGAGCGAAACGTTTGGGGATGGCGACATTGACAATGTGCGTCTTGCTGCTGGTCTCAAAAAGTTACCCAAGATGCCGCACGTTGTTCTCGAACAGGCTGCCGAAGGGGGAACGCCGAAAACGATGACCGCCGTTGACGTGTTCCGGCAAAGCGTGGAATACACACGCAAAGTCTTCGGATAGGAATTGACTCCTTTAATTTCAGTACCGCACCCCTCATGCGATGATTTGCCTTGAGGGAAACTCTAAAAATGCTCTCTGTCCTCCGTGGTAAATTGAACCACAAAGGATCAAAGTTTATTCCTCTCGGCTACCGTTATTCTGCTCCTCTTGGAAAGCGGCTTCTGTCGTTGCGTTCTTGTCGGTATTGTTCGGGAATCGCATCGCCCGGTTGCCAAGAACCGTCGTCTTTGCTTTCCGCGTTATTGTCGCTTTTCTTGCGAGCTTCGCTTATGGTGTCAAACAATGTCATTTCTCCAAAAAATATCTTGGCATGTTGCGGAGGATCATCAAACAGCTTTTGAAGGTGCGACCATTGCTCGTTCGTTAAAATATTGCGATCATCCATCTTCGCTATGAACTGTGTAATAAACGCTTTTCTCAAGGATCTGCCCTTTCCAAGAATTTTTCGAAATTGGTCTTTACAAGGAGTCGCCTTTTAGTGTATAGGATTGTTTGAAAACTGACAAGCCCTATTCGAAAAGGAAC
>Ga0082212_10006673_pt1 | contig 15443 bp, 12 predicted proteins | sample TergutNt197P3_FD_71548 | JGI IMG/M metagenome (GOLD analysis project Ga0082212, IMG submission 71548) | Neocapritermes taracua P3 segment gut microbial communities from Petit-Saut dam, French Guiana - Nt197 P3 | ecosystem: Host-associated > Arthropoda: Insects > Digestive system > Gut ...
GACGTCCAGCGCCGTCGTGGGCTCGTCCGCTATCAGCAGCTTCGGCTCGCAGGCAAGGGCTATCGCTATCATTACCCTTTGGCGCATTCCGCCCGAAAGCTCGTGAGGATACTGTTTCATACGCTTTTGCGGCTCGTTGATCCCCACTTCGCGAAGAAGCTCCTCCGCGCGCTCGTGCGCCTCCCTTTTCGTTTTGTCCGTGTGCAGCAGGATGACCTCGCGTATCTGATTCCCTATCGTGTATACGGGGTTCAGGCTTGTCATCGGATCCTGGAAGATCATGCTTATCTCGTTGCCGCGGAGCTTTCTCATTTCCTTCTCTGGCAGATTGTGCGTTTCCCTTCCCTGAAAGCTGATGCTCCCGCCAACGATCCTCCCCGGGCTTTGCACAAGCCCGATCACAGAGTACGCCGTGACCGACTTCCCCGACCCGGACTCTCCGACGATGCCCAGAACCTCGCCGTCCTCAATGGAAAGGCTCACGTCATTGAGCGCCTTCACCTCCCCTGCGGGCGTAAAGAAGCTGAGGTGTTCATTTTTTATCTCCAGTAAAAGCATTATTCTTCCCCCTCTTCGCCCTGCTTGAGCTTCGGGTCGAAAGCGTCCCGCAGACCGTCTCCAAGCAGGTTGAAGGACAGGATCATCAGGCAGATCATGACGGCGGCGGACAGGAGGCGGTACGGATATGACCTCATGCCGCTCAATGCGTCGGCCGCCATGCTCCCCAGCGACGTCATGGGCGCAGCGACCCCCAGACCGAGAAAACTTAAAAAGCTCTCCGTGAAGATCGAGCTTGGTATCTGGAGCGTTGTCGTCACTATCAAAGTTCCAATATTGTTCGTCAGCAGATGTCGGCGCAGGATACGCCCGGACGACGCCCCCAGGGCCCTTGCCGCCGTAACGTAGTCCTGCTGCTTGAGCGACAGCGTCTGCGCCCTTACGATGCGCGCCATACCGACCCAATAAAGCAGCGAAAATGTGACGAAAATACATATCAGCGGCACGCCGACGGTGTCTATCCACGCGAACGCCGGCACATTTGCGGCCAGGGACTTCAGCGGGAACCTAAGCGTCACCGTCAGCAGAATGATTATGAGAATATCGGGCACAGTATATATAATATCCACAATGCGCATCATGACCAGATCCACATTGCCACCGAAATAACCTGACACCGCGCCGTAAATCGATCCTATGGCAAGAATTATCGCGCTCGCTATTATGCCGACAAGCAACGATATCCTGCTGCCCATGAACAGCCTCACCATCATGTCCCGGCCCAGCGTGTCCGTACCCATGAGATGCGGAAACACGGACTCTCCCGCAGCTTTGCGTTCATTTTCCGTGTCGGAATACTGGAACGGCCTCAGGTTTTCGCTGCCGCGAATTTGCTCCTCATAGGAATACGGGTAAAATGAAGGGACGATGAACGCGCATATCAAAAAAATCACTATCACCACCAGACTCACCATGGCGATCTTGTTGCGCCGTAGCCGGCCGATACCCTCGCGCCAGAAACTCTGGCTCTCGCGCATCACCATGAGGCTTTCCCTCTGGGCGATCGTGGCGGGATCATAGTCCGCGGGGTCTATTTTTACATGAAACGACGGGAGTCTGAATTTATCCATGAGCCCTCCAAACGGCCTGAGCTACTTCCCAAAGGTAATTCTTGGATCCACAAGCTTGTACGCTATATCGACGATGACATTCATCAAAATGATGATCACGGCAAGGAACATCGTTGTGCCCATGATCATCGGATAGTCCCTGTTCGTTATCGACGATATGAACTCGTTGCCGAGGCCCGGTATGGTGAAAATCCTCTCGACCACAAAGCTTCCCGTGAGGATGTACGCTATCGCGGGTCCAAGATATGTGATGACGGGAAGGACCGCGTTGCGAAGAGCGTGCTTGAACAGCACCATGTATTGGGCCAGTCCCTTCGCTTTTGCCGTCCTGATGAAGTCCTGCCCCATTACGTCCAGCATACTGCTTCGTATCAGGCGCATGATGTACGACGTCGGGAAAAAGGCCAGCGCAATGACCGGCATGATATAATGAGCCGGGGTATCTATCCCATACGTCAGCCCGAACCGTTCCCCAAATATGACGATCAGGAACGAGGCGACAATGAAACTGGGCATGGATATCCCGGAGGTAGCGAAAACAAGTATAGTGTTATCCTGCCATTTGCCGCGTCTGAGCGCGGCGACGCATCCCAGCGGCACGCCGACCGCGACGGACGCCAGAATCGCTATCCCGCCAAGCTTGGCGGACACCTTGAAGCCTGTGGATATTATGTCGGAGACCTCGCGGCCGCGTTTCTTGATGCTTGGCCCAAAATCGCCTTTCAAAGCGTCGCCGACCCAGGTGAAATACTGGCGCACGGGCGACTTGTCAAGGCCGTACTTTTTTTCCAATGCGGCTGTCGTGGCGGCGGACGGCGCCTTTTCCGAAAGGAACGGCCCTCCGGGCACCATCTTCATCAGCGCGAATGTTATCACGGATATGAGGAAAATCGACAGTATTGCGTATACCAGACGCTTGATAATGTACCCTATCATTCGTGCCTTCCCGCCCCCTCCGGCGCCGCGCGCGCGGTTGGTTCCGCATTAGCGGATAATTTGAGGAATTGTACCATATAATGAAAAAGTTTACAATATGAATTTTTTGTAGAAATATCACCGTTTTTATATGTTTTTAAGGTTGTTGCAGTGATGGATCGGATTCGGAAAACCGACCCTCTGAATTCCACAGGACATAGCTTGACGAAAATGCTTTTCGTCATATATCATACATTTGCATAATCATACTGAATGTGATTGGAGAAGGAGAAGAAGTGCGGAGTCATTTTTCCAATAGATTCTGGATAATGCTGATAGGTTGCGTCTTGATTGTTTTTGCAATCACCGCCCTGGCGCTCGGGCGGATGCCGGCGGAGAATGCGCGGGTATATCTGAACGGTGAGCCGGTCAGGACCATTGCGCTTTCGGGCTCCGAAGGTTCCCTGTCGTTCGTAGTAGAGAGCGATGCCGGCATGAACCTGATTGCGGTCGAGCATGGGCGTATCTGCGTCGCGGATTCAAGCTGCCCCGACGGAACATGCGTCCGTCAGGGATGGAAAAGCGGCGGCGCCGCGCCCATTGTCTGTCTCCCGAACGGGTTGGTGATAACTTTTGACAATAGGGTAAAGTCGGATGTGGACGCCATAGTCGGATGAAAAAGGAAAAGTTATGACAGTACGCAAGCTGACCTTGATGTCCGTGCTCACCGCTGCCGCCCTCGTCGTTTTTATCGTTGAGGCGCAGATACCGGCGCCCGTTCCGATACCCGGGGCCAAGCTCGGACTCGCGAACACCGTCACCCTTTTCGCACTTTTTTATCGCCAAAAAAAAGAAAACGCGGCGGAAGCCCTGACGGTTTTCGACGTTTTTTTGATACTTCTTTGCCGCATTATTCTCGGCGCGGTGTTCTCCGGCAGGATAATAGCTTTTATCTATAGTGTTTCAGGCGGTATGCTCGGATTCGCGGCAGCGGTCGCCTTGAAACGGGTTGTAACGGAAAAACAGATATGGGTGTGCGGGGTCGCGGGAGCGGTGTTCCACAATATAGGGCAAATCCTCGCGGCGGCGCTTATCACGGGTACGCCCTCGGTGGTCGCATTGTTGCCTGCCATGACGGTAACGGCGGTATTGACGGGCATATTCACGGGTCTGGTCGCACAGTTCGCGGCCAAGCGCATCGGGGGATGAAACCGGCTTGAACTGTCGATTGCTCTCAAAAAGAGTCATATACTTTTATTTCCCATACAATCATTTAACTGATTCAGCAATGGCTACCATCATCTTAAGGTCAATTATATCATATGGGGCGAGGACAGACAGTTTATAGATAGAGTTATTCCTGAACCAATCAATGTGTGCATCATAAACAACATAATCATCATCGGAAACATCCGTCAATCCAAGTAATGTTGGAATATTATTTGCGGTTAGCTTTGCTTCTATTTCACCTATCATAATCCGCGAACTCTCCATAACCTGACCCGATGAGTTGATATTCACATCTTCTTCCAGGCCAATCAAATCATTACCAACCATCGAAGCTCCCTCACTAACATATGCCCGCACTAGTTTAATCTTCGCAGATTCATGTTGATTATTCTGATCATTCCAAGCAGGATCATCGACTTCGATTATATAGTTGACAACTACACCGTGTGCCATTTCATCAGTGGCGCGTCGAAAAGGTATGACACTGTCCAGCTTTGCAAATGCTAGTAATTCTGTTGGTAGCTCAATTGGAAATTGTAGATAAGTATTGGCTTCACTTAATGATGTTAATAGCAAGACTTCAAATAGTCCATCATAAAACCACTGCGGTTCGTTTTCATCATTATCAGCGATCGTAGTGCTACCGTCACCAATATTGTCTGTATAACCAGAGATAAATAACGACTCATCTGAATAGCCCATAAATTGTGCTGCACCATTATTTAGATCGTAGGTGCCATATTCATACTCCGTTGCTGCATCATCCTGCTTAATGTTGAAATCTGATGAATTACATGCTGCAAGTAAAACACAGACTAAAAGGATAGCAATGCGCGAAAAACTCTTGCGTTCCATAATCATATAAATCCTTTCATTTTAAGAATAGCACTGCCACTAAGTATGGCACGTGCATTGCACTTCACAAAAAAATAATGAATCTTTCGACTCATTCTACTCTGCGCACAATTGTAAAGTCAATAGTCGTTTTATTCTACATAATTCAGGCAAATTATGTAGAATTATGTGCTGTGAAAAGGACTATATTCAATGTTTTATAACAAGAGATCCTTGTTCCCGCGCCGTGCGCGGCATCAAGTCAGCGTTTCAACGAAGTGGGAGATATGCTCACCATTTGTTGTGAAAATCGGAACCCCCACCTGTCGCAAGCGTCTGAGGAGGGCGACATGCCAACGGAGTTATACATCCCACCATTTGTACACGGACTGCTTGCGCAAACCTGTCGCCCGGATACTTTCACCATACTACTCCCCCAACTTCAACTTGTTTTTCTCAACCAAATACAAAAACTGCTTGATCTGATATGGTTTTGCCTTGCCATTATCATCCTGTAGGTTTATATCTCTGCGTTACCTGAATTCTCCCCAATTTTTGCCTAGGAGCGCCGACTTTTCCGTAAAGTCGATTTGATAGCGTATTGCGTGGTGGTCTTTTATCAGCATACCGTCCGTGAGGCGAATTTCAAGAATGCAGCAGTTTTTGTCCTGCTCGTCGTTCGCGTCGTCGTACCACACGAACGCCTCCCTGAGCTTTGCCCTGATTTCGGCATTTTGCGGCTCCAGCACCCAACCGAGGTTCTTTCCCGTACCGTGTCCGCTGAACCAATCGACATATCAAAACCTTGCCATAACGGTTTGCCATAACGGTTCCGTATGGAAATAATCCTCATGGGTAGTTTTCTCTTGACAAGTGAATGTAAAAGTGTTATCATATAAACAGATGCTTATATGTTTATTGCGAACGGGGTGATCCAATGGCAAAGCCAAAAGGCGATACGGCGATTTGTGATGCCACCATTATCCACGAAGACATATTGAAAAAAGTGCATGACGGGCTGACTGATGAAATCCATCTTCGGAAAATGGCCGAGATGTTCAAGGTTCTGAACGATCCGACGCGATTAAAAATCATAAACGCGCTCCTACTCTCCGAGATGTGCGTCTGCGATATTGCGGCGCTCATGGAAATGACCCAACCTGCAATTTCCCATCATCTGAAAGTCATGCGCCAAAGTGAGCTTATCAAGTATCGGCGCGAAGGGAAAGTCGTCTACTACTCGTTGGACGACGAACATATCGGCCTGCTGTTCAAAACAGGACTGGAACACGCGCGGGAAAAGAGATAGGGGGCGTAAAGCGATGGCGAGCGCAATCATCAATAAAAAGTATATGTTGCATAATCTTGGCTGCGCGAATTGTGCGCTAAAAATGGAAGACGCCATCCGTAAGCTGGACGGCGTTTCGGAAGCGTCTGTGATATTTGCGTCCAAAACGCTGACAATAGGATTGGACGCGAATAGATCCGGTGTAATCATCGAGCAAGCGAAAGCGATTGTGAAAAAAATCGAAGCCGATGTCGTGGTACAAGAAAAAACAGAAGACGACCATCACCATGATCATGATGCGGACATTTCCGGCAAAGCTTTCCGAAACAGCGGGATACGGCTTGGCATATCAGGCGTGCTCTTTGCGGTTGCGATCTGCCTTGCCCATTTTGGCGTATCGCCCTATTTGACGGTTCCATTATACATAACCAGTTATTTGCTCTCCGGGGGTGCAGTGCTGCTAAGCGCCGGACACGGTATTTTGAGAGGCCGTGTATTTGACGAGAATTTTCTTATGAGCGTCGCCACGTTGGGCGCGTTCGCCATCGGCTTCTTTGACGAGGGCGTGGCTGTCATGCTGTTTTTCCAGGCCGGGATGTTCTTGCAAAACCTCGCGGCGGGTCGCTCCCGCCGCTCCATCGCCGCGCTGATGGACATTCGCCCGGACACGGCCAATTTGAAAACCGGCGGAGAGATAAGAACCGTATCGCCCCAAAGCGTTCATATAGGCGATCTGATACTCATAAAGCCCGGCGAGAAAATACCTCTTGACGGTGTTGTTGCGGATGGTGTGTCGATGGTTGATACCACCGCGCTCACAGGCGAATCCGTGCCGCGGGAGGTCATGTTGGGCTGCGAGGTTCTTTCCGGTTTTGTCAATAAGAACGGCTTGCTTACCATCCGCGTGACAAAAGAGTATGGACAAACCACCGTGGCAAAGATACTGGACATGATGCAGAACGCCGGCGCGAAAAAGGCTCCCACGGAAAACTTCATAACCACATTCGCCCGGTACTATACGCCTGTTGTGACAGGGGCGGCTCTGTTGATTGCCCTAATCCCTCCGCTATTGTTTGGTCAGCCGTTCGCGGAGTGGATATACAGGGCGCTGGTGTTCCTCGTTATCTCATGCCCCTGCGCGTTGGTGCTGTCCATTCCGCTGGGCTTTTTCGGCGGCGTCGGCGCGGCGTCGCGGATTGGCGTCCTCGTGAGGGGCAGCAATTACCTTGAAGCCCTGCGCGACATAGACACATTGGTTTTTGACAAGACGGGGACGCTCACCAAGGGCGTGTTTGAGGTCACAAAAATTCAGCCACATGGGGGTTTTACGTTTGCGGAACTGTTACGATCGGCGGCTATGGCGGAAGCGCACTCCAACCACCCCATCGCCGTTTCCATACTTAAATCCTATGGCCAGGAAATCAGTATGGCCGAAACCGACAGCTTTGAGGAAATTGCCGGATACGGAACAAAAGCCGTGATCGGCGGGAGGACTATTCTTGTTGGAAACGCAAAGCTGATGAACAGTGAGAGCATAGATTATCAAGCATTGGAGGACGCAGGTACGACGGCGTATGTGGCTGTGGACGGGGTATTCGCGGGGGCCATCACAATCTCCGACCAAATCAAGCCGGACTCAGCCGACACGATTAAGCGATTGAGAGCAGCGGGCGTCAGGAAGCTCGTCATGCTGACGGGCGACAGCAAAGCCGCAGCCGACGCTACGGCGAGTGAAATCGGCATTGACTCGGTTTATTCAGAACTGCTCCCGGACGAAAAGGTTTCCATAGTGGAGGTTTTGCTTGGAGAAAGAAAATCAAAAGGCAAGCTGGCTTTCGTAGGCGATGGGATAAACGACGCGCCCGTGCTTGCCCGTGCCGATGTGGGCGTCGCTATGGGCGGCCTCGGCTCCGACGCGGCGATCGAAGCCGCCGATGTGGTGCTGATGACCGACGAGCCGAAGAAACTGCTTGGGGCTATTGCCGTTTCACGAAAGACGAAGCGCGTTGTTTGGCAGAACATCGTTTTTGCCCTCGGCGTCAAGGCCGTTGTCCTCGTGCTCGGCGCGTTTGGCTTTGCGTCCATGTGGGCGGCAGTGTTCGCGGATGTGGGCGTAGCGCTCCTGGCGGTGCTAAACGCATTGCGTGTGATGCATGTAAATGGTATAGTATGACCATGAATTGGGGGGAGTTCAAGTAAGGTCAATATAGTTGGTAACTCAGGTACAACGCAGGTGACGGGTCCCTGTGCTGTTTACTGTCGTTTGAGGAGATTTGGGTATGGAACTGGATTATAGCATTTTCGTGGATGAAATAATGAAGATTATGGAAAGCACACAGACCATCATACTTGCCACCTGCCATGACAATAAGGTCACTGCACGAAGTATGGCAATTATTAACGACGGGCTTGACATTCTTTTTCAGACAAGCGGCAAGAGCGAGAAGGCCAGGCAACTGACCGCGAACCACAACGTGGCCTTTGCCGTCGGCAACCTGCAGATCGAGGCCGTCGCTGATATCACCGAAGACCCGGAGAAAATGCGGATATTCATTGAAAAATACAAGGTGAAATATCCACAGTATTACGCTGCATACTCGGGTATGGCCAATGAAGTGACGGTAGTCTGCAAACCAAGCAGGTTTGCGTTGTACAAATACATCGACGGGAAACCCTGCTCGGATATTTTGGACGTGAAAAAATCCCTGGCATACAGGGAAGTGCTGCGGTAAATTATATTATGGTGTCCGACTAATGCGGACGGATTGGATTAAATATGAAAAAATTCGTTGCAGGTCTGCTTATTATCATATCAATAGTGCTGATGCCGGCTTCATGCGGAAAGACGAAAACCCCGACGGAGGAAGTCACTCAAACGCCTCCGAAGTCGGATGCCTCGTCCGAGACGCCGACCGCGCCGGCAACTCAGCCCGTCACACCGTCCACCCCCGCGGACGACGTCACTCCTGTCGCTTCGCCGCAACCCGTCGTTCCTGAAGTCGCCATACCTGACAACAGTGAGCTTACGGCGCTCTGGGAGCGCATGGACGGGTCAACGGCGACCATCCCCCTGACCGCCGCGCTTTATGACCGGATCAGCGGCGGAGACTGGCCGCCGGTCCACGAAACGACGCCATTTGCCTACTATAGATTGATTTATGGCTACGCCGACCTGATATTTGTCACCTACCCGTCCGAGAACGAGTTTGATATGGCAAGGGCGGAGGGCGTCGAGCTTGAGATAATACCCGTCGTCAAGGACGCGCTGGTTTTTCTGGTGAACGCGGAAAACCCGGTCAACGATGTGTCGCTGTCGCAACTGCAGGATATTTATGCAGGCAATATTGTTGGATGGGGTTCCCTCGGCGGGGCAAGGGAACCGATCATACCCTACCAGCGCACGGCGGATTCCGGCAGCCAGACGCTTTTCCTGAAGCTGCTGATGCGAGGGCTTGAACCAATGACGCCTCCGACGGAGTGGGTGACCGAGTCGATGGGGGCGCTTGTCGAGTCCGTGTCATATTACGACAACGCCGAAAGCGCGTTGGGTTACTCCATGTTTTATTATGTCAACAACATGTATGGCAACAGCAGGTTCAAGCTGCTCAGCGTGGACGGCGTCGTTCCCTCGCGCGATACCATAACGCGCGGGCTTTATCCCCTGGAGGACTGCTATTACGCCGTGATGCGGAAGGATACGCCGGCGGACAGCCCGCTGAGAAAGCTTGTGGACTGGCTGCTGACGGACGAAGGGCAGGAACTGGCCGCCCGCGCCGGGTATATCCCGATGCACCCGTTGGACAACGTGGAACCGGACGCCATCGATCCGATATACCTCGGCGATGTCTACAACTCGTCGGGCACAGGCGGAAGATTTCTCAAATCGGATGTGGACGACGTTGTGACTGGAGGCGTCCGCCGCCCCCTGTCGGACATGTTCTTTGACGGCTTCAACTATGTTCGGTATATAAACGACGAGATAACGGCGTATCTGAACAGGGTTGAGAATGAGGACTTCCGCCATACATGGGGTGAAAAGTACCAAATCGGACCGTTTCCGGGGATACCGAACAACTACCCAAATTACGAGATTTCACGCATGGGATACCTGACCGTATTTTTCCCGAACGGTAACCCATTTTTCAAGCCGTCCCAGTATTCGCCTGAATCAATGTATTTTTGGATCCCGCTGACCGAGGACATAAGCCCGTACGGCGAGGGATTGCCCGACTATTCCATCAAGTACGACTATGAAAGGCGTCTGCTCTCTTATGTCGATTTATACACGTTAAGCGTCAACTTGCCGAACTCGCCGGCTGTGACCGCGATAATCAACGCGCAATTGAAAACTTGGGCGGATTCCCTGCCGGGCGGCGGCGAACCGGTCAGGCTTCTTGAGGACTTCTGCGTCTGGTATTGGTGTACCGACGAGTATCCCTACCAATTGCAGCCGATCGTAAGCAAGTGGAGGGATTATCTTTCAGTAAGCTATATCCTGCAGACATATGACGGCCCGGCGTTTTACTCTCCGATGCTTTTTAGCAAGTGTTTTGATGTGAACTCAGGCAGGGCGGTCGATCTTGTGGAAGCGCTGCCCCGCGATTTGGACTTTGCGCATGCGTCGATAATGTCCCAACTCCGGTTCGACCGTTCACCGGACATGGGATTTGAGCAAGAACGTATGCGGGAAGGCTATGTACCGGCGCCGGGCTATATCATAACGGACGCATGGATAATTTACGGCCGGATAAATATCGCGATCACCGAACCGGGCGGTCGGGAACTGCTGGTCAGCTTTTGGGATGAAATCGATTAGTCAAATGAATTGTTACGATGCGGGACAATATGATATCGCGGTCATTGGCGCGGGGCACGCGGGGATAGAAGCCGCGCTCGCCGCCGCGCGTCTTGGCATGAAAACCATCTGCTTTACAATCAACCTTGACTCCGTCGGAAATATGCCCTGCAATCCGTCGATCGGCGGCACAGGCAAGGGCCACCTTGTCCGCGAGCTTGACGCGCTTGGCGGCGAGATGGCGCGCTGCGCCGACCGGACGTGCATACAGTTTCGTATGCTTAACCGCGGCAAGGGTCCGGCCGTGTTTTCATTGCGGGCGCAGGCCGACAGGCGCGAATACCAGAAAATAATGAAACACACGCTGGAGACGCAGGAAAACCTTACGCTTAGGCAGGCCGAAATCATAGACGTCGGTTTGACCGAGGGGAAGGTGTCTTCCGTCACGACGCACACGGGCGCGATATTTTCGTGCGGCGCGGTGATTGTCTGCACGGGCACTTACCTTTCCGCGCGGACGATAACAGGCGAGGCCATGAAAGAGGGCGGACCCGACGGTATGTTCGCCTCCGTGACGCTGACAGGGCGGCTCATGTCCATGGGTCTGCGCCTGCAGAGGTTCAAGACAGGTACGCCGCCCAGAATAAACGCTCGCGGCGTAGACTTTTCCAAAATGGAAAAACAACCGGGCGACGAGCCGCCGGAGCCTTTTTCCTTTGAAACGAGAACCCCCCTCGTCAACCGCGCGGTCTGCTGGCTGACGTACTCAAACGAGGAAACGCATAACGTCGTGCGCAAAAACCTGCACAGGAGTCCTATGTACTCGGGGGCGATAGATGGCATAGGCGCGCGTTATTGCCCGTCGTTTGAGGATAAGGTCGTCAGATTCGCGGAAAAAAAACGCCACCAGCTTTTCCTTGAGCCGATGGGTCTCGATACCGAGGAGATGTACCTGCAGGGATTTTCGTCCTCCATGCCGGAAGAAATCCAGCACCAAATGCTGCGCACCATTCCAGGACTAGAACACGCGGAAATCCAGCGCCCCGCATATGCGATAGAGTATGAGTGCGTGGATCCCTTGGAGCTTCAACCTACGCTGGAGGCAAAAAAGATACCGGGGCTTTATGGAGCGGGGCAGTTCTGCGGTACATCTGGATATGAGGAGGCCGCCGTGCAGGGTTATGTCGCCGGCGTCAACGCGGCTTTGAAGCTGAAAGGCGAAGAACCGCTTGTGATGCTGCGGAGCGACGGTTATATAGGGACTTTGATCGACGACCTTGTGACAAAGGGCACGGACGAGCCTTACCGCATGATGACCTCCCGCGCGGAGTACAGGCTGCTGCACCGCCAAGACAACGCCGACATACGGCTGTCCCATATCGGCAACCGTGTGGGGCTGGTGTCGGATGAACGCCACAGACGGGTACTGGAAAAGTATGAAAGGGTGGAGCGGGAGATAAAGAGGCTCGAGAAGACGTTTGTCCCACCGTCGGACAGGCTGAACGCAATGCTTGCGGACTTGGGAGCGCCCGCGCTTAAGACGGGCATTTCGCTGGCGTCGCTGCTTCGCCGCCCCGGGATAGGCTACTCCGACATTAAGCCGTTTGACTCCCAAAAATCAATGATAATCGACCATACCCAAGCGATGAAAAGTGAAAATGATCAAAATGATCATTTTCAAAATGAGGCTTCCGGCACCCATTTGGATCCGCTCTCCGCCGATGTGGTCAAAGCCGCCGGGGAGCAGGAAGACTTGCAGGTCGAGATTTCGATAAAATACCAAGGTTATATCGAGCGGCAGCAGCGCCAGCTCGACGAGCTTTTACGGCTCGAAAACCACCTTATCCCCGAGGACATCGACTACGGCTCCATGCAGGGGCTGCGCATCGAGGCAAGGCAGAAGCTGGCCGAAGTGAAGCCCCGAAGCCTCGGTCAGGCAATGCGCATCTCCGGCGTATCCCCCGCGGACGCCGCCGTGCTGATGATATATCTGAAAAAATGAGTATATGTATAGGTAATATTGAAATAAAGTCAAAGCTCGCGCTCGCGCCGATGGCCGGCGTGACCGACGTTGCTTTCAGGACGATTTGCCGCGAGCTTGGCGCGGGGCTGACTTACACGGAAATGGTGAGCGCGAAGGCGCTTGTCTATCAGGACGGCAAAACCCGGGGGCTTCTGAAGCTTGGCGAAGGCGAACATCCGGCGGGAGCGCAGATATTCGGAAGCGACGCGGTGTGTTTGGCGGAAGCCGCGGTTCTGGCGCGTCAGATATCAGGCGCGGACTTTATCGACGTCAACATGGGCTGCCCCGTCGGCAAGGTCGTAAAAAGCGGCGACGGATGCGCGTTGATGCGCGAGCCGGACAAGGCAATGCGTATAATCGAGGCCGTCTGTGAAAGTGCCGGCTGTCCTGTGACCGTCAAGATCCGCAAGGGATGGGACAAAGGAAACGTCAACGCGGTGGAGTTCGCCAAAATGGCCGAGGCGGCGGGAGCGGCGGCGATTGCGATCCACGGACGCACCCGCGTCCAAATGTATTCCGGAAAGGCCGACTGGGATATCATTCGCGAAGTAAAAAACGCCGTCGCTATCCCGGTGATAGCGAACGGCGATATTTTCACGGCGGAAGATGCGGCAAGGATACTGGCGTATACCGGCGCCGACATGGCGATGATAGGACGCGGCGCACTGGGGAATCCCTGGCTGTTCGGGCAGGCGAAGGCGCTTTTCGAGGGGAACCCGGTCCCCGGGGTCCCGCCGGTCGGCGAACGCGCCGAAACAGCGATGCGCCAGTTTGAAATCGCGGCAGCGCACAAAGGCGAGCGCATCGCGTGCCTGGAAGCGCGGCGTCACTACGCATGGTACCTGCGCGGCGTCCCATACTCGGGTTATTTCAAGGCACAGATATCAAAAGCGGAGTCACTCGCGGATTTGCGCAGGATCACCGAGGGAATCAAAAGGGAGCTGTGAGCCTCTACACTTTCCCGCCGCTGGAGCGGCCGCTGCTTGACGAGCTTGAGCCACCGCCGCCGCCGGAGGATGATGACGAATCGTCGTCTCTAATATATACACGTGAAGTAATCCGGTACATGAATATTTCGCTTTGGTTTGTGAGCCTAAACCCGTCCGCCGGGATATAGTTTCCGGCCATTGTGGCGGTTTTCACCGTTTTCATCTGTTTCTTCCACACCCGGCAGATGACAGATGCGATAATCACCGGAATAAATATTGTTGCGGCCAGCTTCATAACCAGATTTATCAAAAAACTGGACGCAAATTTAATTTCGACCCTATCAAGAAAAGTATCGGCGACCGCAAAAAAATTGCCGTTGCCAAAGGCGCTTATGAACAGCGGAACGATGTGTTCGTCCAATAGGCTTTCCCTGGCGCTGTTGCTGAAAACGGATTTACAGGGACCGTATGTGTAAAACATGTAATCCCGTTCGCCCTGCACATCCCCGGTTTCAAGAAGGAGCACTATCCCGTTCTTTTCGTCGCCGTAACCAAGGTCGTTTTTCCAGTAAAACATATCGATGTACGCTTCCAGGTCGTCCATTGATTTGTCATACTTCTCCGGCACAAATTTGACGATCCAGATATATACGTCGCATTTGCGTTTCTCCGCAAGCGCGGCGGCTTTTTTGTTCAGGATCGCGACCTGTTCGCTTACCAGCGTTTCCGTTTCGTCGAATACATAACCGTTTCTCACGGCTTCGGGATAGACTGAGTTTCTTGCGGCCGACAACGAAAATCCCGATTCGACCCCTGCCAAGTAAGCGTCCGCGACCCTAAAGAAATCCCCGTACGCATCGTCGTCCCTGCTCAGCGGCCTGACTTGGTTGTCAAGTCGCTCAATATTGCTTTCGCCAAATACGTATTCACAAGTTCTGCTCCTGTAAAACTGGATGTTCCGGATAGTCCTTTCGTCCGGCATGCGCCCGACTTCCATGAAAAATATCATCCCGTTTTTATCGTCGCCGCAACCGAGATCGTTGGTCCTGAAAAATGAAGCTATGTGGGAGTACAAACCACTGTTGTCAATAAAATATATTTCATCGTAGTTTCTGACAAACTCTTCCGGCACAAGGTCGACGAACCAGATATACGCGTCGCATCCGTAATTCTCTGAAATTGCCGCCGCTTTTTCGTTCAGGGTCGCGATCTGGGCGCTTGTCAGCGTTCCGGTTTCGTCAAAGACATAGCCGTCCCTGATATCATCGGGAGGAACATTGTTTTTGCCCGGCCCGGCCGCAGGTTCGGTCGTTGGTTCGATCGTTGGTTCGGTCGTTGTCCCGGCCGCCGTCTCCGGCGCTGTTTGGGCGTCCCAATTTGTTTCCGCAAAAAAAGCCGATACTTCTTCAAGATAGGCGAGCACACCCGAGTAATAGGTGTCGCCGTCGTTATATGTGTCCCATAACCGGTCCTCGATATCTTCCGTGATCAGCTTTTCCGCTTTGCCGAAGCTGACGACGGTCCACTTTCTGTTTTCAATGTCATGCGCCAGCGCGAAACCGTCGGGACCCAGCTTTTCCACGTTGAGATAACGATCCTCGGCGTATTTGACAAGCGATTGTCCGGTAGTGTTTGATACAAGGAAAAAAGCGACGTTCAATTGATGGGCGTCGCTGATTTCCCGCGCATAGTCGTTTAGCTCGCCCAGACTTTTTTCGGTTATTTTTCCCATGTCGTCAAATATCAGAGGTCCGGCGGAGGCTTGTACCGTGAAGGGCACGGCCAGAACCGCAAAAAGCGT
>Ga0082212_10006674_pt1 | contig 15438 bp, 19 predicted proteins | sample TergutNt197P3_FD_71548 | JGI IMG/M metagenome (GOLD analysis project Ga0082212, IMG submission 71548) | Neocapritermes taracua P3 segment gut microbial communities from Petit-Saut dam, French Guiana - Nt197 P3 | ecosystem: Host-associated > Arthropoda: Insects > Digestive system > Gut ...
TTTATTATATCATGTTTTTGTCGCTTTTGCAAGTCTTTTTATGCGAAAACCCCGCAAAAACGGGGTTTGTCGACAGGCTGAACTCCCCTCAACAGAGGGGAGTTATTTCAATGTTATACAACATTCCGGAGAGATTTTTGAATTTATGATATGCGTTTATTTGTATTAACTTAGCTAATCATTTATCACGATAATGTGAGCCGCACTGTATGATTTCTAAATGCTTTTCCTCGTTGGTTTCTTTAATGCGAAAAACAATTCTATTTTTATTGTCTATTTCGACGCTCCAACACCCTGAATGGTTATGCTTTAAAGGTTCGGGCTTTCCAATACACTCATAACCGTTTCTCTCAATGCTAATAAGTAATTTATTTATTTTTTTGAGCGTTTTTCTATCCTCAGCTTGCCAGTATACATAATCTTCCCATGCTTCGTCAAACCATATTTTTTTCATTGGTCTTCAACCTCTATAAGCTCATGTTCTACTCCTTGTCCTGCGTCTAATGCGGCAATCCCGCGTCTGATTCGTTCCATGTTCGTTTTTGAATAAAAGGGGTCAACCCTTAAATCCAACGGAATACCGCCGTATCTTACGACTTGCTTGTAAAACATATTGGTCGCTGCGGATAACGAAAGTCCTAATTCGGACAAAATGCCCTCTGTATCGCGTTTCAACGCATCGTCAACTCTGATATTAACATTTGCCATTGCAATCACCGCCTTATAATAATATTATAAGATTATTATATCACAAAACACGTAAATGTCAACACATATCTTTACATTGAAAAATATAATATAAGTATCAGCCGTTGCAATCCTTTTTCGTGCAGGTGCCGCCGCCACCCGGATAAATATGTGTTTCGCCATTGTCGTTTGTATGAGTTGCTGTAGCTTCATAATAGTCGAAACCGCTGCCGTAATAATCGTTATAGCCGCTAACATGGCAAACAACCACCACATTTGGTTTTCCATGACCCATAGCACCAGAAGAATTATCAGTTTCAGTGACAATTATTTCTTTTATATTTTCATCAAGGTAATCAGCACTGATTTCTATTCTATTATAAGCACTCTTGGCAGCTTCTTGAGGTATATTGCATCTAACTTGTTTCTCTTTCCATTCCTTAAATTCTTTATTCGACAGGCGAGTATATTGTGTATTAGATATAGTTATTGTGTTCTCTGTTTTTGAGAAAGGCATAACTTCAATACCAACATCTTTAATTTTTATTTCAATTTCGTTTTCAGTTATAGAATATGTTCCTTTTAATTCTTCTTCTTCTGAACCGTAATCAGTAACTCGAGTGAAATTTTTACCGGAAAACTCGATAAAGCCGCCATTACTATATTGCGAAACATATACACCCGATAATCCACTGTTGTTACAGCCTGTTAATCCTAATACTAAAACCATTGCCAAAATAATCGCTGTTAACTTTTTCATTATTTCCTCCAAATATTACATATTTCAACTATAAGTTAAAAATATTATACTCTATGAGTTAAGAATTGTCAACCCCTAAAGTTAATTTTTATTAACACTAAAAGTTATATAATGGATTAAAAAGGGGTGAGAATATGAAAAAACTTGATTATATCGCAATCGGTATGCGTGTCAAAGCTCAAAGAGAGGTGTTAGGAAAATCAAGGGAAGTTCTTGCGGGGTTTTTGCAGGTTTCGCCAAAATTTCTTTATGATATTGAACTTGGCGCAAGGGGAATGTCTTTGACCACGCTTGCCGGATTATCCCATATGCTTGGTGTTTCAACCGATTACATACTTTTCGGGAAAAAAGAAAAAACGGATATAAATCCGCTTCTTGAGTATTTTTCTCGTTGCCCGCCCGAAAAATCGGCGTATGCCGAGGAATTGTTAAAATTGTTTATAAAGGCGATTGTGTAATTGACGATACCGTAAAATAATGTTATAATATCCCTACTATGTTAAAAATAATCACCTCACTTTCCGCAGAAAAACGTCTTCAACATCTGATAAGCCGGCTGACCGTTTCAGACTCGGCTGTTTTGATTGTACCCGAACAGTTTCTGTTTGAAACCGAGCGTTCCATGTATCATCTTCTCGGCGCGCGTAAAATCGCGTCTACCGAGATAACCGGATTTTCTAAGTTAGCCGCTGATATTATCGCGAAACACGGAACGCCTAAGTTATATGCTGATGATATTGTGAAAACGGTCACGATGGTAAAGACGTTATCGCGATTGTCGGTATCTGCGGGCTTTCCGACGCAAGATGCGGTTCGCCGTTGGCTCGATATTGCCGCGAATTTGAAATCAGCGTCGATTACCCCCGATATTTTGCGGGAGAAATCCGTAAACCTTATTTCCGAAGATTCGGTGTTATCGCTTAAACTCACCTCTCTTGCGGAAATATATTCGGTGTATTGTGATACGCTTGAAAAAGATTTCGCCGACAAGCTGGACGATATCCGAGTCGCTGCGGATTTGTTCTGCCGACCTGATGTTTGCACAGACTTTTCAGGGAAAGAAATTTTTCTTTATGAATTTGACAGTTTCTCTGCAAGCCAACTGGGCTTGATTAAAGTATTGGCTGAAACAGGCGATGTTTCGGTTTTACTCCGAACCGATTCCGAGATGAGCGAAAAAAGTGAACTTCGTGCGATGAACTCGCTGATTAAGCGGATAAAACGCGAACTCGCCGAAATCCCTTATGAATTTGTTGCTTTAGGGGGAGAATCTTTTGCGCCTGAAACACAATTGTGGATTGCTGACAGCGTTTATGATGAATGTGAATTCGTTGCCGCCGAAATCCGCAGATTGATTACAAAAGAAAACTACACTTGTAACGAGATTGCTGTGTTCGTATGCGATTCGGCTGTCACGCCGCGATTAAAAGAAACGATGGCGGATTATGAAGTTCAAGTGTTTGCTGACCTGCCCCAACCGATTATTTTAAAACCCATGACAAGGTTTATTATATCCGCTTTAGAAGCGTCGGGTCTGAACACGCCCGAGTTTCTGTCTTATATCAGGAGCGGGTTTGTTCGGGTTCGGGCTGATTTGGAGCGGTTCGGAATTCCCCGGAATCTGACCGTGAGCGGTTCTTCCGGTCGACAAAAAGAACGCCGTTATGAATTTTTCGGCGGCGGCGGAAGAAGAACCAAGCGGCTTTCTAAAAGGAGCATGGATTTATTGGAATGTGCCGCTTATCGCTATGCTCTGACAAAGCGTGAGTGGGGTAAACCGTTCCCTGAGCAAAACAAAGACTTGGCGGATTTAGAGCCGCTCAGGCGGGAAGTGGTTCAGCCGCTGGCAGACTTACAAAAGTCTTGCCGTGATACGACAGGCGATAAAATCACCGAAGTCTTATGCGAGTTTTTACTTGAAACGATGCAGCTTCAACGGACGGTGTTAGGATTGTGCAACGGGTTTGAACTTCTTGAACATAAGAGTATTACCGAGGAGTTTCGGCAGTTGTGGGATTTGATAATAGATGTTTTTGAATCTCTCCATATTTCTTTGGCGGATTTTCCTATGCGTTTGGCGGATTATACCGAGTTGCTTCAAAGTGTGTTTTCGTCGGTGAATATCGCGAAACCTCCTGCGGTTCTTGACGCGGCAGCCATCGGCGACCTTGACCGCAGCAGGTTGAATGACGTGAAAATTGCGTTTGTCACGGGTGCGAATTCGGGGCGATTTCCCAAAAGCGCGGGGATTGCGGAAAACGGAGGATTTTCGGGGCGGGAAATAGAGGAATTAGTCGAAAACGGTTTGGAACTTCAGCCAAAATTAGAGGAGCGATATAACTATGAACGGCTCACGGTTAATAAAGCATTAACACTGCCGTCCGAAAAACTTTACATCACCGCACCGCTTTCGGGTTTGTCGTGGGAGGAATTAACACCGTGTTCTTTTTTCACGGAAAAAGAACGGACGGTTAAAAAAACTTCCGATTTGCCATTGAGTTTCTTTGTCAGAACAACTCGTTCGGCACGAAAACTCCTCCCGAAGGAATCCTTTGACAAGGCGAGCAACAGCGAACAGTTTCTTACTTCCGGAACGGCGGAAAAGCTGTTTAATCTTAATCGGTTTTCACCCACCGGAATTGAAACGATGATGAGTTGCCGTTTTAAGTTTTTCTGTAAGTACGGACTCGGTATCGTTCTGCCCGATGCCGAAAATGAAGATGAGCCGGCTGCGAGAGAGCGGGGGAATATCATTCATTACTGTTTGGACAGGGCGTTGCGCGAGGCGTATTCGCTGAAACCGGATTCGGCGTTGGAGCGGTTTGTTGAATCCTGTATAAGAGAATACCGCGAATTAAAACTGCCGTTCGGATACGCACAGACCAAGCGGCAATCCTATATCCTCATGAGTTTTAAGTCGGGAATTGTCCGCATGGTCAAGCATATTCGCGATGACTTCGAGCGTTCCGGCTGGAAACCTGGCGACTTTGAAAAACGGGTGGACTTCCCTTTAGGTGACATTCGCTTAACAGGGAAAATCGACCGTGTTGACCGGCACGGTGAAGAGGTTCGTGTGATTGATTATAAGTCGGGCAATAAGGAAATGAACTTTCCGTCGGTATTCTACGGACTTGATATGCAAATGCTGTTGTATCTTTTTTCAGTGGGCGGTAAACCCCATTCCGCTCTTTATTTACCGGCAGACGGCGCTAAGACGAAAGGCGGTCTTCTGCCAAACGCATCGGACACCGAAAGGGAAAAAAGTTGGCTTTCTGCACACACGCCCAGCGGGATAATCATTGGCGAGGAGGTCAAGAAATCTACCGATACATTAAAAAGATTAACTTCCGACGCCTATGGCAGACTCAAAAACCATTCGGTTAAATTGATTCACACACAGGTCAATCGGGTGAAACGCGGGGACATTCAAGCGGTTCCCGTTTCACGTACTGCGGATTGCGCGGCTTGTGAATACTGCGACTTCGGGTTGTCTTGTAATAAAAGTAAAGTCAAGCTGATTAATAAAGAATGTATAGAGAGAGTAATCAATGAAAAGTTGGACTGATGAACAAAATCGGGCGATTACCCACCCGATTCAAGGCGCAAAGTCAGTGTTGATTTCGGCGGCGGCGGGAAGCGGGAAAACCGCAGTGCTGATTGAGCGGGTGATTAAGCTTTTAACCGCACCCGAACATCCGGTTGACGCTGACAAAATTGTTCTCGTGACCTTTACACGTAAAGCCGCCGCCGAGATGAAAGAAAGGCTCGAAAAAGCGTTACGTTCCTGCCCCGATTCGCCGTTAATCCGCCGGCAAACAGTGCGGCTTGAAGAAGCACAGATTACTACAATCAACGCCTTCTGCTTGAATCTGTTAAGAGAAAACTTAATGTTTACCGAGATAGATTCAGTAAGAGTTGCCGCCGACAGTGAGTTGGAACTGTTATCAAAAAAAGCGATGACCGCGACTTTGGCGTGTTTTTATGAATTCGGCAGTAAAGAGGTTGAGCGCGTATTAGCATTTTTTGGAGCGGGGGGAGATTCAAAGTTACAACGCGCTGTTTTGGATTTGTACGGATTCACCCGTAATATTCCCGATTCCGACGACTGGTTGAGCGAGCAAGAACGGTTGTATAATCACCCCGATGCGTATTACAGCAAACTTGTCCCGCCTTATTATGAGCGTATCGGGAAAGATATAGCGAACGCCATTAAAATTATTGATGAGAGCATGGAATCCGCCTGTTGTGAAAGTACGCGAAAATCCTTGCGGGAAGAGTTGGCTTTTTTTGAGGAGGTTTCCGTAGACTATAACAGCAAAGCGAGTTTCCCCGCGAGAAGAACAACCGACAGAAAAGAAGAAGACTCTGTCAAAGCATTGCTCAAAGAAAATCGCACCAAAACCAAGAAGATTAAAGACGATGTCATCACGGCGGCGGCATTAATCGCCGCGTTTAAGGGCGCGGTTTGCGATTTGCGCCCTGTTGTGATGATGTTGGTGAAATTAGAAAGACTCTATTCCGAGAAATTTACCGAAATTAAACGCGCCTGCAAAGTCATCGACTTTCCCGATTCGGAGCAATTGTGTCTGCAACTTCTGCGAAATCATAAGCGTGTATTAAGCCGGGTTCAAAACGATTATGAATTGATGATTGTTGACGAGTTTCAAGACAGTAACTTCTTGCAGTATGAGATTTTCCGATTGTTGGATTCAGGCAGGGGCAGGTTATTTTTGGTCGGGGATATCAAACAGTCAATCTACCGATTCCGCGGCGCGGATTCGGCTGTGTTTCATGAGGTGTCCCGAAATCCCGAATATGAAATCATGTATTTGTCGCGGAACTTCCGTTCGTCCGACCAAGTCATCGACAGCGTCAACGATATATTTGAAAGCGTCATGCCGAATTATGACGAGAACGCTAAACTCAAACCCGGGCGCGGACTTAATAACCCCGATTATCAAACAGAGCTGCGTTTGTTAAATGAAGACGATTTTCCGGGGTTAGACGGCATCACCGCCGAGGCGACGTATACCGCGTTCAGAATTAACCAAATGATGTCGGAGGGGTTTAAAGTCTTCGGCAGAAGATGCGGTTGGGGGGATTTCGCGGTACTGTCGAGCACGGGTGAAAAGAATTTTCGTATTTATGAAAAGGTATTCCGTGAAAACGGAATACCCTGCGTCAGTGCGGGCGGCGGCGGTTATCTCAAAACCGAAGAAATCGGATTGGCTCTTGATTTGCTCATGGTGATTAACAACCCATATAACGACTTAAGTTTGTTTAACATGATGATGTCACCGTTGTACCGATTCACCGCCGAGGAAATCGCTGTTTGCAGAATCGGAAAAAAATCAATCCCTTTGTATTCGGCGGTTTTACAGAGCCGGAATCAAAATAACCCGAAAATCTCGGCTTTTCTGAGCGCAATCGCACGGTACAGGAGAATCGCCGACATCAGTTCGGTTTCGGAATTAATCGCGGTGATTAACGCCGAAGGAGGATTTTTACCGCTTCATACCGACGCGCATAAAAAAGCGAATATTCGGCTGCTTACTTATTATGCCGACACGTTCGCCGCGACTGAAACTGACTCGAGCCTCCCCGCTTTCCTGGCTTATATCAAAGACTTGAAAGAGGTTAATGCGGACATTAAACAGGCGAATATAAATTCACGGAGTTCCGATTGTGTGCGGTTGATGACCATTCACGGGGCAAAAGGGTTAGAATTCCCTGTGTGTTTTGTTGCGCGTGTTAATCAGGAATTCAATTTCCGCGGGGACAAAAATCCCGCTTTAGTAAAATTCGACAAAGTTGCGGGGATTACGGCGGAGTGTTTCGACAGTGTGAGTTTATGCAGATTCAGGACACTTCACGCAGAGTACGGGTCACGGCTTAACCGCGAACTTACCGTTCGGGAGGAAATGCACAAACTCTATGTAGCGGCGACAAGGGCGGAGTGCAAGTTGATTTTCACCGGCTATGTCAAGAACGAGAAAATCAAAGAGAACAGTTACTTACAACTAATTGTTAACAGCAACAGCGAAAACCTGACCGTAAAAAAAGACAAGGTTTCTATTAACGATAAACAGCTAATCGTGAATCGCGAAGAATCCGCTCTTAATGAAGATGAGGCCGCTTCTAACATGAGCGCGGTTTATCCGCGGACGGTTCTCGGAACGATTCCCCGTAAAGTTACCGCTACTCAGGTTGGGGTGGAACGGTCGGGAAAGGTTTCTTTCGAGTATGACGAGCCGAGCATTTTCCCGAGGAACCCTTCTTTTTACGGGTTGCGGCGGCTGACGGGAAAGAAACGAGGGGACGCTTATCATAAGATGATGGAACTCATTGATTTTTTCAAAGGCGATTATACCGCACAATTCAAAAGTTTGGAACATAGGTTTACACCGATTGAGTATCACGCCGTTAATCCTTTGGATATAGTCGGTTTTTTTGAGTCGGTGTTAGGGCGGAGAGCTGTTAAAAGTGCAAAAGTAGTTAAAGAGTATAAACTTTACACCGAAACAGAGTTGGCGGATATTGGTGTGAACTTGAGTGAATCCGACGCGGTATTTTCCGAGAAACCATTTGTTCAGGGGATTGCCGATATGTTCTTCTATGAAAACGGTGAAATCGTGTTGGTTGATTATAAAACAAACCGCAACTCTTCACCCGAAAGATTGAAGCATGAGTATAAAGGTCAATTGGCTGTATATAAGAGGGCGATTGAGGAAATGACGGGGGTTCGGGTTAAAGAATGTTGGCTTTATTCGTTCGAGTTGGGTGAGATTCTGATATGACAGAGTCTTGAAAATTACACAAAATATAGTGTTCTTGTGCATAATTACCAAAATAACGGGCAAAATTAAACGAAAATTGTACACAAAAATTTCAATAAAAGTGTTGACTTTAGGTTTAGTTTTGTGATATAATTCGACTTACGTTATTTTTGAAAGCGGATAAAAAGCGGTTTTAACAGTCGCTTAAAAAACAAAAAAGAAACACACGGCGGTGTGGAGGAGAACATATCGCTTGTTAGGGTAAAGATTCTTGTGTCGCGGGAAAATGAGTTTCTGCGGCTTGCATAGGGCTTGAAAGGAAAAGAGTAAATATGGCTGTAAAGGAAAAGGTACGGATTAAAGTAAAGGGTTACGAGCATAGCCTTGTTGACACGGCGGCTTCTAAAATTATTGAAACCGCTAAAAGAAGCGGCTCTCGCGTGGCGGGGCCGATACCGTTGCCGACAGATAAGGAAATCATAACCATTTTGCGTGCGGTTCATAAATATAAAGACAGCCGCGAACAATTCGAACTGAAAACCCATAAGCGCCTGATTGATGTAATCCGCCCTACCAATAAAACGGTGGAAGCGTTACAATCGCTTGAACTTCCTGCCGGCGTTGATATTTCAATGGAGTTTTAGATAACAGTTTATTAATGTTTAAAATGGTTATGTTGAGTGTCTCGAATCATACGTTATTTCTCAACCAATGACTGAAATTTATAGTAAGGGGGAACCCGAAATGAAAAAAGGGATAATCGGGAAGAAAATCGGCATGACGCAGGTTTTCGATGAAAACGGCAAGGTCGTTCCCGTAACGGTAATAGAAGCGGGACCTTGCGTAGTCGTTCAAAAGAAAACGGACGTGAACGACGGATATGAAGCGGTTCAAATAGGATTCGGCGATATCTCGCCTAAAGGCGTGAACAAACCGAAACAAGGTCATTTCAAGAAAAATGATGTTCCTTTTAAAAGGACGCTCAGGGAATTCAAATTTGACGATATTTCTACCGTTGATGTAGGCGATGTGATTAAAGCGAACGCGTTTGAGCCGGGCGATGTAATTGATGTCAGCGGCGTCAGCAAGGGTAAGGGATTCCAAGGGGTGATTAAACGTCACGGTGCATCGAGAATAAAAGAAACGCACGGTTCGGGACCGGTACACAGACACGCGGGTTCAATGGGCGCTTGCTCAAGTCCTTCGAGAATCTTCAAAGGTATGAAAATGCCGGGGCATATGGGAACCGATAAAATTACGATTCAAAATCTGACGGTTGTTAAGGTGGACGCCGAAAATAATCTGATTGCAATAAAGGGAGCGATTCCCGGTCCGAGAAACGGAATCGTTTGTATCACAGACGCGGTGAAAGGCTAACAAGAGCGGGAAGTGTCGGCGGCTTTGCCGATGAGCAGTCCGCTTGACGCGACGAGGTATTAGGGAGGAAGAAACAATGGCAGATGTTAAAGTTTATGATATGTCAGGAAAAGAGACTTCTACTCTGACGGTAAACGATGATGTTTTCGGGATTGAGCCGAATAAAGAAATCATGCACGCGGCGGTCGTTAATTATCTTGCCAATCAACGGCAGGGAACACAATCGACATTGACGAGAACCGAAGTTCGCGGCGGCGGAAAAAAACCGTGGCGTCAAAAAGGAACCGGACGCGCAAGACAAGGGTCAACGAGAAGTCCGCAGTGGAGGCACGGCGGAGTCGCGCTGGGGCCTAAACCGAGAAGCTATCGCTACTCGCTCAACAAGAAAGTCAGACGCATTGCGATGAAATCGGCATTGTCCTCTAAAGTGGGTTTGGGTGAAATGCTCGTTCTCGACGGACTGAAAATGGACGAGTTTAAAACCAAGACGATGGTTAAAATGATGAGCGATTTGAATGTAGAGAAAAAAGCTTTGCTTGTGCTTGACGGTGTTGATAAAAAGATTATCAAGAGCGCGTCAAACATTCCCGGAGTGAAAACAACTTTAGTAAACACGCTTTGCGTTTACGATATTCTCAATCATGATAAGCTAATCGTTGTGAAAGACGCGGTGGCGAAAATTGAGGAGGTGTATGCGTAATGCAGTTTATACCGCAGGATATTATTATAAGCCCGGTGATTACCGAGCGTTCGACCGATAATCTTACACAAGGGAAGTATACGTTCAAAGTAGATAAAAGAGCGAACAAAATTGAAATAAAAAAAGCGATTGAAGCGTTGTTCGCAGGTGTAAAGGTCAAGAAAGTCAACACGATGAATGTCAGAGGTCAATTAAGACGTCAGAGAATGAAACAGGGATATACCGCGAGTTGGAAAAAAGCAATCGTGACTTTAGCGGAAGGTTCCAAAACAATTGAATTCTTTGACGGAATGGTTTGATGTTACTACTAAGGAGATATTGTAATGGCGATTAAATTTTATAAGCCGACGACGCCGGGGCGCAGAGGAATGTCTGTTGTGGATTATTCGGGACTTTCCAAAGTCAAACCCGAAAAAAGTCTGCTCACACCTGTTAAAAAACACTCGGGACGCAGTGCGGGCGGTGAAATCACGGTAAGGCATAAGGGCGGCGGTAACAGGAAAAAGTACAGAATCATTGATTTTAAACGTAATAAATTAGATATGAACGCTACGGTTCTCACCCTTGAGTATGACCCGAACCGCACTTCTTTTATCGCTTTGGTAGAATATGAAGACGGTGAAAAGCGTTATATCATCGCCCCCGATAAATTGGAAGTCGGTCATGTAATTCACGCCGGTGCCGGTTCGGATATCAAAATCGGCAACGCGATGAAACTTTCCGATATGCCTTTGGGTACAGTTGTTCACAATATTGAACTTTACCCGGGGAAAGGCGGTCAGTTGGTGCGTAGCGCGGGAAATTCCGCACAACTTATGGCAAAAGAACACGGAATGGCTCTTTTGAGATTGCCGAGCGGGGAATTACGCAATGTTTCGGCTAAGTGTATGGCGACAATCGGAACGGTGTCCAATCCCGACCACGGTAATGTCAATCTCGGTAAAGCGGGGCGGGTTCGCCACATGGGAATTAAACCTACCGTCCGCGGTTCGGTCATGAATCCTTGTGACCATCCTCACGGCGGCGGTGAAGGTAAATCACCTGTCGGAAGACCCGGACCGGTGACTCCTTGGGGGAAACCTGCGTTGGGGTACAAAACCCGTAAAGCGAACAAGAGTTCCAATAAGTTTATTGTTAAACGCAGAGGAAAGAAATAAGCAAGCTACTAAATTAAACAAGATTATTTAACGAGGTTTTATATATGAGCAGAAGCGTAAAAAAAGGGCCATTCGTTCAAGAAGCGTTGTTAAGACGTGTTCAAACCATGAACAAGGCGCAGGAAAAGAAGGTTCTTAAAACATGGAGCCGCGCAAGCACGATATTCCCTGATTTCATCGGACATACTTTCGCTGTTCACGACGGCAGAAGGCACATTCCGGTGTATATAACCGAGGATATGGTCGGACATAAATTAGGCGAGTTTGCGCCGACGAGAACTTACAGAGGTCATGCCGGAAGTAAGACGACCAAGAAATAGTTGTAAATAAGTTGAACGCAATTTTGCGCTTTTTTAAGGAGAGATAGATAGTATGGAAGCAAGAGCTGAACTTAAATATATTCGCATTTCACCTCGGAAGGTCAAGATTGTTCTTGATTTAATCAGGAATAAAAAATGCGAAGAAGCCATGGCTATATTGAAGCATACCCCTAAATCTGCGAGTGAGCCTTTGCAGAAACTTTTGAAGTCTGTTATGGCTAATGCGGAAAACAATCATGAGATGGATTTGTCCGAGTGTTACATTTCGGAGTGCCACTGCGGACCGGGGGTTATCCTCAAGAGGATTAGACCTAAAGACCACGGACGCGCACACAGAATCTATAAAAGAACATCTCACGTTGTGTTAGTATTAAAAGAAGCTACAAGCTGAATTAGGGGGAGAAAATGGGACAAAAAGTTAATCCGCACGGACTTAGAGTCGGTGTGATAAAAGATTGGGATTCTCGTTGGTTTACAGGGAAAAGGGATTTCGGAGATACTTTAGTTGAGGATTTCATGATTCGTAAGTATCTTTTATCGAAGACTTATTCTTCCGATAAATCTCCTGTGCCTATGAAACCCGGAATCGCCAATATCGAAATTGAGCGTGACGCCACCAAAATAAAAGTGTTTATTCATACCGCAAGACCCGGATTGTTAATCGGTCAGAAAGGCGCGGAGATTGAAAAAATCCGAGTGGCGGTTGAAAAAATCACAAAAGGGAAACCGGTTAACCTTAATATAGTCGAGATAAAAGAGATTGATTTAACCGCTAAATTGGTCGCAGAAGATATAGCGAAACAACTTGAGGCTCGTTCTTCATTCAGACGTGTGCTGAAAATGAGCATTAAGCGAACAATGGACGCCGGCGCGCACGGCATTAAAACCATGGTATCGGGAAGACTCGGCGGTGCTGAAATTGCACGTTCCGAAAGTTATCATGAAGGCACAATACCTTTGCATACCATTCGCGCTGATATTGATTATGCTACGGCGGAAGCCAATACCACTTATGGTATCATCGGTGTAAAGGTTTGGATTTATAAGGGCGAAGTTTTGAAAGGTGAAGCGGGCGCGAAACAACGCCAAATCGCCGACAGAACCAAGAAACGCCGTGACGACCGCCCGAGAGGTGAACGTCGTGACCGTAATGACCGTCAAGGCGGATTCAGAGGCGGTGACCGCGGCAGATTCGGCAACAGAGATGAGAGACCTACAGGCCCAAGACCTCAAGGCGGATTCAGAAATACACCCGCTCCTAAGCCGGCTCCGGCTCCCGAAGCAGAAACAGTGACTCCTGAACAGGCTCCGGCTGAAGAATAAGAGGCGTTAAGAGGAATAATTAAGTATAGGCACACTTAAGGAGAGATAAAAATGTTAATTCCTAAAAGAGTTAAATATAGACGTCAGCATCGCGGGCGTATGACGGGTAAGGCAACTCGCGGTAACACAGTCAGCAACGGCGAATTCGGGTTGCAGGCGGTTGAACCGTCGTGGATTACTTCTAATCAAATTGAAGCTGCTCGTATCGCTATGACGCGTTACATTAAGCGTGGCGGTCAGGTTTGGATTAAAATTTTCCCGCATAAACCGGTCACGGAAAAACCGGCGGAAACTCGAATGGGTTCCGGTAAAGGTTCTCCCGAGTATTGGGTTGCGGTTGTGAAACCCGGCAGAGTTATGTTTGAAATTGCCGGTGTCCCCGAAGAAGCAGCGAGAGAAGCTATGCGTTTGGCAATGCACAAACTTCCCGTTAAATGTAAGTTTGTCAAGAGAGAGGATACTGTTGCAGACGCGGCGGCAAAGGAGGTCAATGAATAATGAAAGTAAATGCAAATGAATTCAGAGACCTTTCCGAACTGGAACTTGATAAAAAGGTCGTTGAATTAAAACAGGAGCTCTTCAATCTCCGTTTTCAGCTTGCAATCAACCAGCTTGATAATCCGATGAGAATCAAAGCGGTGAAAAAGCAGATTGCCGTAATCAAGACCATACAGCGTGAGCGTCAACTCGCAAACGCAGTAAACAGTTAGAGGGGCGAGGGAAAGTAAATGAGCGAAACAATCACAAGAAATTTGAGAAAAACGAGAGTGGGCATGGTCGCCAGTAATAAAATGGATAAGACCATCGTAGTCGAGATTGAAGACAAAGTCCGCCATCCGTTATATAAGAAAATCGTGAAACGCACGATTAAGTTCAAGGTACACGATGAAGAAAACACCTGTAATGTCGGCGATAAAGTCGAGATTATGGAAACTCGTCCGCTTTCAAAAGAAAAGCGGTGGAGATTGGTTAATGTCCTTGAAAGAGCGAAGTAGTTTTATTTAGCATAAAAAACCCGGCTCATACAAATGTGAGCGAAATGGGATAGTATCGGAAATGTTATGGGTTATCCGGTACCGGGGAGAAAGGGAAAAGGGTAGTAAAATGATACAGATGCAATCGCGGCTTAAAGTTGCCGACAACACCGGTGCAAAAGAAATCATGTGCATTAGAGTGTTAGGCGGAACCCGCAGAAAATATGCCAACATCGGAGATGTGATTGTCGCGTCGGTTAAGAAAGCCAGCCCCGGCGGCACAGTCAAAAAAGGGGAAGTAGTCAGATGCGTTATCGTTCGTTCGGCTACCGGCGTTCGCAGAGCGGACGGCACTTATATTCGCTTTGACGAAAATGCGGCTGTTATAATTAAAGAAGATAAGAATCCAAGAGGAACGCGTATTTTCGGGCCTGTGGCAAGAGAACTCCGCGAAAAAGAATATATCAAGATTCTTTCCTTAGCTCCGGAGGTGCTGTAATGAATAATCTACACGTAAAAAAAGGCGATACCGTTGTTCTTTTGACAGGGAAATATAAAGATAAGTTTTCAAAACCCGGTGTCCGCAGAAAAGGAAAAGTTGTCGGAGTAAGTCCTAAAGAGGGTAAGGTTATCGTTGAAGGGGTTAATAAAGTCAAAAAACACGTTAAACCAAGACAAGCGGGTCAGCCCGGCGGGATTATTGACGCTGAAGCTCCGATTTACGCTTGTAAAGTTCAAGTGGTTTGTCCGAAATGCGATAAACCTACGCGTGTCGGACATAGCTTTAAAGAAGTTAAAGGCGAAACCACAAAGGTTCGGATTTGCAAAAAATGCGGAGCTGTTCTGTAAAACAGGCAGCCCGAACGCAGAAAAGTCCCTGAGGGACGTTTATGGAGCGGTAGGATGTAGTGAAAATATAAATCCTGCTTCCGAAAAGGAGATTTACAAAAATGGCAAGATTGAAGGCTTATTATAAAGAAACTGTTGCACCTCAGCTTTTTAAAAAATTCGGATATAAAAGCGTTATGCAGATTCCTAAAATTGATAAAATAACAATTAACGTAGGCTGCGGAGAGGCTAAAGATAATTCTAAAGTAATTGACAGCATTATGAAAGATTTGAAAGAAATTACCGGACAGCAACCGATTATCTGTTTAGCCAAAAAATCGGTAGCCAATTTCAAACTTCGTGAAGGCAACCCGATTGGCGTTAAGTTAACGCTTCGTGATAAAATCATGTACGAATTCCTTGACCGGTTTTTCAATGTGGCGTTACCTCGTGTAAGAGACTTCCGCGGGATTAACCCCAATTCATTCGACGGACGAGGTAATTATTCGGTGGGTGTGAAAGAGCAATTGATTTTC